>VFSW01004020.1_pt1 | contig 21961 bp, 16 predicted proteins | sample 5358111 | NCBI WGS metagenome assembly VFSW01 (sample SAMN11554181, study PRJNA540505) | mine drainage metagenome | isolation source: sediment from site ElyBrook_90M | place: USA: Ely Copper Mine, Vershire, VT | collected 2017 | reverse complement strand
CCATCGGCTGCCAAAAGGCTTTCGCGCAGCAGATCGTCCCTCGCCGCCGCTTGGGACCATGGATTACCTCCTCAGACTCCTTTGCGCTGCCAATTAAGATGCGTTTGCCCGGCCAACGATATTCACCGGCGCGACAATCCAGTCAGCGTGGCGTACCATTCGCGCGCAAATTCGCAGGTACATTCTCTTCTACGCCATTCCCAACGCACGAATTTCTCCTTTCCCTGGCTCGCCATTCCCTCACGTAGGGTCAGTGAAGCAGTCGCCCCCTTGAGGATTGCGGAGTCTAGTCCACTGCACTGCGAAGATTTCGGATCTCACTTGCTGTTGGTAGCCGGTCGAATCGCTTGATGGAGCGAACCGCCAGAATGCCATGGACAGCCATATTAACGTTGTCTTTGACACCCCGCGATCGCAGAAAGGCGATATTGGTCTCACGAATTCTGCGGTAGCTGATAGAGTCCAAACCCTCGCCGTACTGATGAAATTTTGTGGTTTTTAGGAAGGCATCATTCAAAAGCCGGCGGAAGCTGTCCTTACCCAGAGGCCGGCCTTGCTCGTTGGTCAGCAGGAAATCGTGACCACAATCTTTTGGCCGTTGTTCGAACCATATCTTAAGCCAGTGCCGAGTCTTCTGCGAGTAAGGAGCGAAATGCGAGTATTCTTCGCCTTCCTGTTTGGGGTTTTTCCAGCGCAACCAGATCAATCCTTTGTCTTCTTTAACATCCTGCATGCGAATGTTGAGAACTTCGAATTCCTTCGGTCCGAATTCTAAGCCAAAGGCGAGAATTAGATTTGTTCGCGTGTCGCCGCGCTCCTTTGCCCATCTCCAGAGATTCGCGACGGTTTCTGCGTCGTAAGGACGAGGAGACCCACGGAACTCCTTGTCGTAGTGACGCTTTGAATCGACCGGATTGTCACTTGCGTAGATTCCCTCCAAGATCAAATAGTCGAAGAACACCTTCAGCAAGTCGGCACGCCCATTCTGACCAGGGAATTTTGCCGTGAATTCGTCTATCTGATCGCCACCTAGAGACTGGATATCCAGGTTCCCTTGGGACACTTGAAGGGCCAGAAACCGACGGACCACATCTAGAGGGTGCTTGGTGTCACGGTAGTGCTCGTTCGCGAACTCATTCTTGTACCGCTCGTATATGGGGAGGTAGCAATCGAGTGCCTTGATTTCCTCGCGCCGGCCAAAGTACTTTGCATTATGCCCGCGGCAAAAATGTAGACCATCAGCCGACGGTTTGCGCATGCCAAGATCCTTGCCACAGTGTTCGCACTTCGCTGGCACACCGTTGTGAGTATCCATGAACCTCGTGCGACAAAGATCACGACAGAAGAAGAATTTTTGGGATGCCGGGTACGCTCTTTGCTCGGCAAGATTGTCGCAATCGTATGCATCACACCGTTTGTCGGGGGCTATGAATTGAATTGGCACCATCATGCCCCGCGGGTACCGGCATTCTGGCTTCGTGCAGAAGAAGCGTGATTGGAACTTAGTGCATGTTATCTCCCCGAGTGGCTCCCCACACGACTCACATTTCTTTACGCCTGGACCATAGGTAATAAGCTCTTTTTCGTTCATTACTTTCCTTCCCGTTCAACCGCAATTGCTTCATCGCGACGGACGAGCAGAGCGTAGGCGCCGCTGTTAAGCACCCGCGCTCGCGCTGTCTCGACGAGATTTTCCGTACCGAATGTCGGAGTGAATGCTCACTCGGTTCCCTATCACTAACCAGCAGTGCTCTCCTCCTCCAGGCTGGCGCCGCGTTCACCGCGGACAAAATCCATGAGCGGGACTCTGCCCCCGTTGATCGGCGACGGCGGCTGTGCCGAGAAGGCATGGGTCATTTCTCGCAATATTTCCTCCTCGGTAGGTTCGGAGTAGTGGTACACCATGCCCTCATGCGCCCAGCCATGAACCTTCATGTTCGTCTGAGGATCAATGCCCTTTGCCTGAATCTTCGTGGTATTTGTGTGCCGGAGACGGTGAAAACAAAACCGGTCGAGGCCATTCGCGCGGACCTCCTTGCCCCACTTTTTCAAGAGAACACTTTTCAAAAGATAGGTAAGACTGAACCACCTCATGGGGCCGCCACGAGAATTGACCAGGAGAAAGTCATGGTTTAAGTTCTTCGGTCGTTCCTCGAGCCAAATTCTGAGCCAGTGCTCCGTCTTTGACCCAAATGGAACATAACCAACCTGCTTGCTCTTGCTGTTGACAAGCCAGATCAACTTTTGTCTGAAATTGATATGGGTCCGCTGAATTTTGCAAAGGTCGATGCGGCGAGGGCCGAAGTCCCCGCCCATCGCGATGATGAGCTTGGCCTGTGTGATCCCACACTCTTCGAGTCGCGTCTCTATCCGCGCCATATCTTGCTCGCTATAGGGTCGCGCCTTAACTCGGCGCCGCCGCTTGTAATGGACGCGGGACTTCACCGGGTTTTCCCGCTGGTACCTGCCTGTCTTGATCAACCAGCGAAACATAGTCTTGACATAATCGGCCCGTCGAGCATGTCCACTGCGTTGAGCGAGGAAGTCTCTGATTGTCGCGGGCGTAACGGCCTGAATATCGGCGATACCCTGAGCGTCCACGAATGTGAGAAACTGCCGGATTTCTGAGCGCACCGGATACAGATTCTCGTAATGCCTGATGCAGCTCTGTTCAAGATATGTTCGGAAGAGATCCCGAAACCCCCCGCACTCAGACTCGTCTCGCAAGTTGCTCTTATAGGCTTTGTCGTGCCCAGCACAGAAGCAGAGGCCTTCAGCCTCAGAGGGGCTTCGGCGCAATGGTTCACCACAGTACGCGCAGTGCACCGTCACTGACTTGGAATGTGAATACCAGTATCGTGATTCGCAAAGCGAGGTACAGAATTGCAGTGTGGAGCTGCTTGAACATAGCCTTTCTGGCACAGTCCCCGGGCACCCGGGGTTGCTGCACGGACGGGACTCGATGCGAATCAGAGGCCGCATCCCGGGTGCAGCACATCCCGGGCCATCGCAGATGAAGTGCTTCTTCCCGTGCCAGCACACGGTCTCGGGGAGCGCGCAACCGCACTTTTCGCAATGCAGAGAACCCGCTGGATAGAATTTGCTTCCCATATTCGTTTAAACCTTTCCTCTAAACGCGCCGGGGATCATGGAGACTACTGATCCTTTCCGTTCGCCAAGGCAATCGCATCGGCGATCAACGCCGAAGCCAATGTGCTCAATCAGGAGCTGTAGTCCCCTTACGAACTGGCGTCGGAACATTGGCGCAACCTTCCGAGCGAGCGCCTCAAGATCGTTCGAGGACCTAGTGAGCAGCCAGTCCGTGGATACCTTGTTAGGGGGCACCCCAAGCAAATCACTCAGCGTGCCGACTGCTAAGCGCACCGTAGATACATGGCGCCCCAATGCCGGCACATGCATGTAGCCGATCCACGGTTCTTCGATTGAGCGAAGCAAGGCCTCCAGGTCGGATACCTGTCGAATCGGTTCAGGAAACTTGATGAGTGTTGCCGTCATTGTTGCTAACTCCGATCTGTGCAACTGCTATGCAGCTTTACGGTGCGCTCCCAAGAACGGTCCAAGACCGTTTCCTACTCTGTGTTTTCCGTTTCAGAACGGCCGCGAAGGCCGACACAGGGCAACTACCTACTTGCTGGCGGACTGACCCCCTTTCCGGTTCTGCGCAGCAGGCGCAAAGCCCTTGGTCTCAAGCCAGGCCGCGAACTTGCAGGGATCGATCCGCCAGCGCCTGCCTCGTTTCTCAGCTGGAAGACCCTGTTCGACGATTAGTCTGTACAACGACTCTTGGTGGCATCCGATATAGCGGGCTGCTGTTTTTGGGTCCAGGTATTCGCGCCTGGAGCGCAAAAAGGCTAATAAATCCTCCGGCGGCCGTCCTACCGCAACCTTTAGCTTCTGGATTTCTGCGCGCGCAGCATAACCAGATGCGCTGCGTGCGCCCGTCGTATTGCCCCGCTCGGCATCGATCGCGCTCCGAATTGCGTCGACCAGCATTTCAGCGGCTAATTGCACTGCCCCATCCCTGATCATTGAGCCCCTCAGTATCCATCCACTCAGACGGTACGATTGCCTCAACACATGGGCAACCGCCAAAAATGCAAAAATGGTTGACAGTGAGGTTACATTTGACATTGGAGACAGAGGCGGTAACAGGATTCGTCGAAGAAGAATGTGATCATGCTGTCAAGGCGGCAGCCCGAGAATTTTGGGCGCGTTGGCAAGGCCACAAGACCAGGTACAACATTCCGCGAATGCTCCAAAAGCTCGTATGGCCCGCTTGGCGTGTCTACCTTCGTTCTCTTCCTTCTCATCTTCAAAGACTCTGCAAGGGACTTGATGCCAATCCTTTGCAAGAATCCGGCGGGCGAGTCAGGACAATTGTGCGGAAGGCGCGGGAGGACGATGATTTAGTGAGGATGGGGGTTCCCGTACATTTTGAGCCCACCATTGGCACGCTACGATTCATGCTGGAATGGTGCAATTCGGTTGAAGGCCGGAAGTCATCGGGTAACACTAGGCGCCAACTCTTGGGTCGTGGAACGGGAATATGCACATGGAAAGACAAGTTGACCGGCGAGAGGTGCCGCAACATCACTGAGTACCTGGCTTATCTGCGAGGAGCAGATATTGGCGTAGGGAACGAAAAGGGGTTAATCCAGAGGCTCAATGAGCGGAGATGCGTATTGCATGCCGAACGAAGTGGCTCTTCTAAGGTGGCAACGAGAATCTGGAAGAAGATCGAAAAGGGCGGCAAGTCCAAGGAGGCTTTCAGTGACTCGGGGCTCGGTCAGGGCCTCTGCAGAATGTGTGGCAAGTTAACCGAGCGAGACGCAGTCGAGGACATGCACAATTCCGGTCATGGATTCGCAATTACGAGCAAAAAGCTGACTGAGCTGAGCGGTCGGTTTTGCTGCGAACACGTATCGTCTGGTCGGAAATACCATGCGGCACTGCTGGCAATCGCCAAATACGACGACACTCGTGCACGGCTTCAGAGGCAAAGCCAACACTTTGGCGAATTGAAGTCTCTTCACCCGAATCCGGCGGTGAACTGGTTTGAGAACCAACTTGTGAATCAAATGAAGATACGTTCGACTTCAATCGCCGATCCTCTCCTGAAGGCGAGATTCAACGCAGTGTACTCGATTAGGGCGATTTCAGCAGAGGTTCCCCATCATGAGATTGAGCGCGAACTCAAGCTTTTCATAAGAGCATTGAGAGCCCAATCTCAGCCGTTCGACATTCGAAGCCGATCAGGTCCCGTGTGGACGGCATTAGAAAACCTCCACACTTCGGATCGGTCATCGTTCAATTCTATTGCTGTTCATGCACTTTACTCTGATGGCGTGGACCAGGTAAAAATTGCGAAAATATTAGGTGTAGATCGTTCGTTTGTTACCAATCTGGTTGCTGAGCTGATTCCGATACTCAGTCCCGATCCAGATGAGGCGAATCTCGGTATGGCGGCTGACTTTCTAACCCGAGAAGCAAAAATCAATGAAACGCAAATGGAGATAATGTATTGGCGATCGCAGGGCCAGAAACCCGTCGAAATCGCTAAGAGATTGCGAATCTCAAAACAAGCGGTATCGAAAGCACTGATGCGCGTGCCAAATTGCCTTCGCTTCGACGATCCCAAGGCTCCTGTAAGGAACGGTAAGGAGGGGCGCTGGAACACGCCGAGGACTCTCCGGTTCAACGCGAAGGGGCAACTGGAGGGGCGAACTCGTGGTAGGCAATCAGCCTGAGCAAGAGGTGAATTGGAGCGTCCTGCTTCGATTTGTTTTCCGATTGGTCTGGCTCGGAACGTGCGCAAGCTGACTATTTTACGTCGTCCACGCTGATGCTATCTCTTACAGGCAGCGCCTGAACAGTAATCTTGGTTACGCGATTGTCGCCGAGACTTCTCTCCATTCGCTAGCCTAAACAGGCCAATGGCAGGTCTGAGAAAAGCAAGCGCAGTGAGCCCATCAGGCCTGTAATGCCCAATCATCAGCGGTCAGGCATCCTCATGGGGCATACTTTTGAAGTGCGTAGAATGCTTCAGCAGGCGGCTCTGGCGGCGACACTCGCGATCGTGAGCTTGTCATGCAGCGCGAGCGATGCTTCTGCGTGGCAGCAGGCTGTGCAAGCGGCGACGCGGATCGCTCCCGAGGCGAGAATCGTTGTTATCGACTTGAGTTCAGGCCGGCTTCTGGCGGAGCACCAGCTCGGCGAAGCTGCGCATACGCTGGCCACTCCTGGATCGACGCTCAAGCCTCTGATTCTTTACAGCTTGGTCGCGGCCGATCGCTGGGATCCGCAGCAGCGCATCGCCTGCAACCGGCACCTGCGGGTTGCAGGTCACAGCCTCGCCTGCCCGCATCCGTCCGCGCCGCCTTTCAATGCGCAGGAGGCTCTGACCTGGTCCTGCAACAGCTACTTTGCCGCGGTGGCACGCACCCTCACGCCCGGGGAGCTGGCCGGCATCCTTCGCCCTACGGGATTACTGGACGTGACGGGACTGGCCGCGAACGAAGCCGTTGCCGAGTTTCACGAGCCGCGTACCGCCGAAGACGAGCAACTCACGCTGCTGGGCGTCAAAGGCATTCGCATTTCTCCGCTCGAATTGGCGGAAGCGTATCGCTGGCTGGCGCTGCAGATGGCAGCCCATCCCGGCTCGCCGGCTACGCAGGTGGTCCGTATCGGCCTCATAGACTCCGCCAGTTTTGGAATGGCCGGTGAAGCAAGCCTCGGTGGATACTCTGTGGCGGGAAAGACGGGAACAGCGGAAGGCGCGGCGACCGCGCACACACATGGCTGGTTCGCTGGTCTGGCTCCGGCAGCCCATCCGCAGGTGGTGATCGTGGTCTTTGTGCCTGTGGGTCGGGGCGCCGATGCCGCGCACCTGGCCGGGGAAATTCTTGCGCATGCTCCCGAACGGGGGCGGCGATGAGCCTTCGACGGTCGCGGCTGCGACTTGTCTTTCTGTGCCTGCTTGCAATTGAGCTGTGTTCGGCAACCGCGGACGCGGCGCAACCGGACTTGCGGGCAACGCTGCGCGTCGGCGTGTGGACGCTATGGCATGACCGCGAAGTGAAGCTGATCCCCGCCGGGCCGGGGCGCTCCTTTCGCTTTCAGACCTGCGCAGGATGCGCCTCCATTGCCGTTACGGGGCCTGCATCGATTCGCGCTGCAGGCGACGCTTTAGTTTTTGCGGAGCCCCACAAATCAAATCGTGCCAAACGCATCTCCATCTCAGCGCCGGTAACGCTCAACGCGCACGGCGAACGATTGACGCTGCCGTGGCCGGTCGTGGTGACGGCGCGCTCGGGCGTGCTGGTGATGGCAGTAACCATGCCGGTGGAAAGCTACGTGGAGCGCGTGGTCGCCAGCGAGAGCGATGAGGCGGACGACCTCGCATCACTTGGAGCGTTGGCGGTTGTGGTGCGCACCTTCGCCTTGCATCAGGCACACGGCCACACCGACTACGATCTTTGCGACTCCACGCACTGCCAGCTTGTGCGCTGGAACGCGAGCAGTGCACGGCTTACGATGGCGCGCGCGGCCGCGCTTGCCACTTCCGGCGAAACGCTCTGGTTCCACGGACGTCCGGCTCTTGCGTACTTCGGAAAAGACTGCGGCGGCCACACCGCCTCGCCGGCGGAGATATGGCCAGGGGCGCACGCGCTCCCTTATCTGCCGGCGCGCCCGGACTCGTACTGCACTCGCGACGGAGGCCATGAGTGGGCCTCCGAAATCTCCCTTTCGAATCTCACCGCCGCTCTGGCCACGCACGGTCTCGCGCGGCCGGGTTGGCAGAACCTCACCATTGCCCAGCGCGGGCCCTCGGGGCGCGCCATCATACTGCGCGCGGATTCAACTGCGATTCCCGCTGAGCAGTTTCGTCTCGCGGTGGGTGAATCGCTGGGATGGAATCGTCTGCCCAGCACCTGGTTTGAAGTGGTTCGGCAAGGCGACCAGTTCCTCTTTCATGGCCGCGGATGGGGCAACGGCGTTGGCCTGTGCCAGCGCGGCGCGGCTGTAATGGCCGCCGAGGGCCGTTCCACCGCGCAGATTCTCGATCAATATTTTCCGGGTGCATTGGCGGCTGACGAAGCCACGGGCCGCGCCTGGCAGAGGTTCAGCGGGCAGGGCTTTCAACTGGAGTCGCTCGACCCAACAGACGCCGCTTACCTGCTGGAGTTGGCCCGCGCGCGCGCCGAGGCGTCGGAACGATCCGGCCTCAACACATCCGCGCCGTTCACCGTCCGCGCATTCGACTCGACGCCGGCATTTCGCCGCGCCACGCTTGCGCCCGGCTGGGTGGCTGCCTTTACACAGGGCAACTGGATTGCTACGCAGCCCCTGCGCACTTTGGCCGCGCGCCATCTGCTTACGGCAACCATGCGTCATGAATTTCTGCATGCGCTGGTCGAAAGCCAGGCCGGCGCGAACGCCCCGCTGTGGCTGCGCGAAGGGCTTGTCGAGGTCTGGGCTGATGATGTGGGCCGGGAAGGTCGTCCGCCCGAGCTAAGCCGTAGTGCTGTCGATGCCGCTCTGGCTCATTCCAACCGCGAAGAGGAATCCGCACGCGCGCACCACGCAGCCGCCTGGTATGCCGCGCAGATTCTCCAGCGCTATGGCCGTCAACACACGCTCGAATGGCTGCGTTCAGGCCTCCCCGCCAGCGTCGCCAACAGGCTCGGGCAGCGGTAATTCGGAGTCGGCCTGCACAGGATGTTCCGTGCGATCCAGCAGCACCGCTACCCACGCCAGCAGAAGCACCCAGCAGCCCACGCCGAGCACATACGCTGCGGCCAGCTTGAACATGACCGCCCAGACCTGGTGCGACACAGTTCCATTTGGCAGGCCGGTAAAGAAGTGGCTGGGCAACAGGACGCCGGTCAAAGCAGCCACCACCACGCCCAGCCACCAGCGCCAGTTCCACAAGACCAGAATGAGCCTTTTCCACACCAGCCGCCAACCCCACTGCGCGGATGCCACGGCGCACACCGTCAGCTTGCCGGGCACCACGATCCAGCGCAGAGCCCACTCGGCGTACGTCATCCACTGGACCAGATGCGCATAGGTAAACACTCGCGCGCGGGCATGGGCTGAAAAACGCGAGTTGAGGTAGCCGGCCCACTCCGGAATCCGCGCATCGCACAGGTCGAGCACCGCCCAGGCTACCCAAAACAGTGTGGCCCACACTAGCAGCGTAAGCGCACCCCACAGCATCTTCACGCGCCTTCCGTCGTCAGTCGCGAAGGCTCGCATGGTCGCAGCCTGCAACTCGATCATGGAGAGAACCAGAAGCAGCGGCACGATGAGCGTGAGCGCCACCTGCCACCCATGCTTGTCCGGCAGCCGCGTCCACCCCAGCCCCAGCGCGAGGAGCAAGAGCACTCCGCCAAATTGCCCAACAACCCAGCCCCAGGCGCGCCCCAGACGCTTCAGTATTTCTCTTAAATCGCTCATGGCTGCACCTCCAGAGTTGCGGGATCGGTGGTAGTCTCCACGTTCGATTGATACATGGGGCCCGCCTGTGCCGGACTGATCTGGAACTTGCCCGGGTTGACCACCTTCAGCAGGTAGACATATTCGCTTCGCCCGTTGAAATCCGAGTTGAAAAATGCGGCGCGGTCGTCGTGAAGCTCCTTCCGCGTATACCAGTCGGCCCACCAGTCGGGCTTGTTGTTGAGCGCGTAGAGGCCAGTGTTCTCAAGGAACTCCGTGCCAGCCGGAATGGGGTCTTCCGCCATCAGGTAGGTCCACTTTGTTCCGCTCAGCGCCAGCCGCACAGCCACGATATCGCCCACGTGCACGGGTCCGTTCAACGGCGACAAGTCGTAGGTGATGGGGTCGGTTGGCTTGTCTTGCCGCTTCTTCAACAGAAAGTAATCGCGCGTGATGTTCAGCGCCAGCTTGCCTTGCTGGAAGAGACCGCGGTCCGCCGAGTACCAGTTGCTCTCTGCGCTCCAATAGGTGATGCCGTTGCCGGTTTTGCGCACCGTCACCTGCCCGCCCGCGCCCAACTGTGCAGCTGCGACCTTGACCTTCCATGGAACTCCGAAGCCGTCACCCGGGCCAAAGTGCCTCCGGCCCACGCTGGTTCCGTTCACCAGCACTTCAACGTCGGAGCTGTTGGCCAACTCGCCGCTCAGCGCCAGGTAGTCGGTAAGGCCACCAATCACCATCGCCGTCTGCTCGGTTGAGAACCAGTAGTCGCCATCGCGATGCGCCGCCAGCCACTCGGCCGCTTTGGGCATCAGACCGCTGCCACGATCCTGACGCACAAGAAGCTTCAACGCAAAGGCCGTAGTCTCAGGCGAGGTGTCGCCCCAGTAGTCCATCAGCCCGTCGTAGTTGCTTTCCCAGTGCGCGTCAGCATCGGTCACTTTAGCTTTCTTTTCGAGCAGTAGCGCGGCCTGATGAGCGCGGCTGTCGCCCACCGCATCAAGAGCCAGGCCAGCCAGTGCCAGCCCCTCATCGCTCAACTTGTCACGGCTTGCCCACACCTTGTCGAGCGCATCCGCAGGCGCGCCGCCGGTCGAAGCCAGCGCATACACCACGTAGGCGCGCAGATCGGGAAGCATATTCGGATGCGCATTGAGCGATGACAGCAACCAGGTGCGGCCCTTGTTGCCCTCCTCGGCATCCACCGCATAGCCAGCGGATTTCGCCTGCCCCAGTCCGCTCACAACATAAGCAGTCATGAAGACGCGGCTCGGATCGTCGGGCCACCATCCCCAGCCGCCATCGTCGTGCTGATAGCTCTTCAGCCGCTCCAGTCCTGCCTTCACCATGTCGTTGAGCGTCTTGCGGTCGATGGGCGATGTCACATGCAGCTTGTCGATCGCCTGCGCCGCCATGAGGTCCGGCAAAAAGCTGGACATGGTCTGTTCCGTACAGCCCCAGGGATAGCTGGTGAGGTAGTCGAGCGCGTCGAACACGGTGCCCGCGACACTGGGCGCCACGGTGATTGTGAGGCCGCGCGTGCCTGCGTCGGAGTTAGCCGGAAAGCTGTACGCCCATTGGTTCTGTCCCGCGGCGGAAAACACGACACCTGCACCCACGGCGCGCCTCTTCACGCCATACGGCAGCACCGGCACGGTCATCTGCAGCGCGTCAGACTCAACATTGGTGAGCGCCTTGGCCGTGAGCACCGCGTTGCCGGTGGTATGCGCCTTCACGCGCCAGTCCACATAGCTCTCGCCTTTGGCCGGCACGTTTACTGTTTGCATCTTACCGCCGATCACGTCGACACCCGTCACATCCAGCGCAAAGGTTACGTCTTTGGCTGTCGGCAAGTAATTGTGGGCAATCACGCGCAGCACGGTCTCATCGCCCTGCCGGAAGAAGCGCGGTGCTGCAAGCCTCACAATCAGGTTTTTGCGCACCAGCACCCGCGTCACCGCTCCGCCGGCCTTGCCGTCGTCCGTCATGGCGCGGACGGTGGTGCGCCAGGTGGTCAGCGCGTCCGGAAAATCGAACTCCACTTTCGCGTGGCCGTCAGGTCCGGTGCGCACATCAGGATTCCAGAACGCCGTATCGGGAAACGCCTTGCGCACCTTGGGCACCACCAGGTCGGAGCCCGGTTTTACCTGCGCCATCCGCGGATGATACAGGCCCTGCAACTCTGCCAGCAGCGGGCTCTTCTTGCCCGCCTGGCCGGAGAAGAAAAAGTCGAATGAGGTCTGCGTCTGGAGATAGACGTACCGCTGCGGATAGAAGAACCCAACCATGCTCATGGTCGTATCCGGCCGCACAGAGTAGAGCGCTTCGTCCACCTCGCCGAAGCTCAAGTCCGCCTCGACCGGCTTGCCCGCGGAATCCGTGGCGTAAACGTCAAAGCTCGCCCTCTCATCCGGCTCGTACTGGCTCTTGCTCGGAGTTACGGTAATGGTCAACGTCCGCTCAACGGGAGGAACTTTCAGGCTCTTCTGCGCCGTGATCAACTGGTTATCGTGCACCAGCATTGCGCTCACCACCAGATTGGGCTGCGCCTGCTGCGTAATGGGAACATCAAAGGCGAAACTCGCGCCGGTTGCATGCAGCAGTTGCCGGCTCTGAACGCTGTTGCCCTCCACCGTCACCACCGCCCACGATTCCTTGAGGCCCGTCACCAGCAGCAGGTGTGCCGTGTCGCCCACTTTGTAGCTCTTCTTGTCCGCCACAATCTGCGCCTGCGCATTGGGCTGGTACCAGGAGCCCGCGCCATTCCAGATCCACACCCAGGTGGTTCCATGCACGGTGCGATTCTCCGGCGTTTGCGCGCTCGCCGTCACCTCAAAATCTCCGCTGCCCGCGCTGTTCATGGGCAGATCCACCAGCGCCGTACCGTCCGCGCCGGTTGTGGCGTCTGCTGTTGCCACCTGTTTCTTGTTTTGCACGTGGGTTACGGAATCCCAGCTCACCTGCGCCGCAACAAGGTGCACCGCGGTCTGGACTGGCTTGCCATCGTAATCCTGCGCGGTGATCTTGATCTTCACCGGTTGCCCGGCCTGATAAACGTAGCTGGCCGGCTCCGCACTCACGCGAAACGAGCCATAGGTTGCCAGCACCGTGGTATGTCCGCTCACCTCGCGATTGGCGGCGTCCGTCACTCGCGCCTCGATGCGGTAATCCTGATCGTTCTGCTTGTCGTCGACGCGCGTGGGCAGCGTCACGGACAGACGGCCGTTGGCGTCGAGCACGCCGGTGTGTTCCTGCTGCTCGGTCTGGCCCCATGTATCATCGGAGTCGTCCGAGTTCTCTCCGCCATCGCCGCCCGAGTCGTCTTCATCCGAATCTGACCAGTAGTGCGTTGAAGTGTGCACGACGTAGGTGACCTTTGCCCCCGCCACTGGTTCGCCAAAGAAGTACCGCGCTTCAATATTGGCCTGGATCGAGTTGCCCTGCAGCAGGTGCCGCACGGGCGCCTTTACCGTGACCTGGTACTCCGGCTTCTTGTAATCCTCGACGTAAAAGCTGCCGCCGCCAGCGGCCCCGCGCAGGTTGACGTTGTAATAGCCCAGCGCAGCACCCGCATCCAGCACCAGATCCGCCGCCAGCGTTCCGTGCGCGCTCAGCGGAATCGCCTTTGAAAACACAACCTTGTTGGCGCTGTCCGTCACTTCGAGAGTTGGCGTCGCCGCCTGTGGCAACTCGAGCGCATCGCCCTTCTGGACGCGCACCACAGCCTTGATGTGCACGGTATGCCCGGGGCGGTAGACAGGCCGGTCGGTGTAAATGTAGGCACGCTCCGGCTGCTGGTCCGATGGGCCAAAGCCGTAGCCCCACGGCGTCACCAGCGCCGCATCGGCCCCGTGCCGCGCCAGCAGCCACACGTTGTCAGGCGTGCCGCCAAGCTGAACAAGACTGCTGCTCATGCCCAAAGTTGCCATGCCGTTGGCGTCCGTCTGCCCGGCCGACTGCTGCTTGCCGCTTGCCCATAACGCAACGCTCGCACCCGCGACCGGCGCGCCCGTCTTGCGGTCGGCCACGTAGAGAAACGCCTGCCCATTCTGCGTCCGCACCACCACGGCCATGGTGGTGACAATGGCCACGGTGTACGCCTTGTACGTCCCGTCCGTGGCTTCAATCAGATACACGCCGGCCGCGAGACCGTCGATGGGTAACTGTTGCGTCTCGCTCACGATGACAGGCGGGGTGATCAGCCGCCAGCGCGCCACAAGCTGGCTCGGATTGAGGATGGGAATCTGCGCGAACTGCGCGGCGCCCACCACGCGGCTTCGGCGCCCGAGCTTGCCCTGTTCTTCGCGAAAGGTGTCGCGCGCATTATCGGTAAACTGGCCGCGGAAGAAGTGCCGCACCAGCCACCACAGGTGCGCCTTGAAGTCGTGAATCCTCTCGATCCAGGTTTCGTGGTCCACCTGCTCCGCCGGCGCGTAACTCTGCTCGCCAAAGCTGTGCAGATCCTTGAGTCCGGCAAAGAACTTCTGCGCATCGCGAACCTTATAGACGCGAAACTCCAGCTCCGGCACATTGCGCGCCATGAGCTGAATCTTCACGCTCTCGCCTGGCGCGAAGGTGCGCGAGGTGGAAAGCGAGAACGACCGCGGCGGATCCTTGGCCGCGGCAGGCAGCGTGGACAACAGCAAAAGCGACGCGGCAAACAGCAGCTTATGCAGCCTCATTCAGACCCTCGCAGAATGTTCCACCGGTAAACGCCCAGAAAGTTGGGATTGCCGGGCAGCGGCCGCCACTGCGGCTCAGGATGGTCGAGCAGGTCAGCCAGCGCCACGCGGCGAAGCTCGCCGGCGTGACCCCGGTCAGGGCCGGTATCGTAGACCACTCGGGCCTGCGGGCCGGCCTGCACCACAATCATCGAGTGCCATGGAGACGATTGCCCGAACTGCCGGTAGAACAGAAGGTCGCCCGGCAGCGCCGCACGCACATCGCGGCTCAGAAAGTAGGCATTGCGCTCCACGAGCGTCTTCGCATCCGCAAACTGCGCAAAGGCTCCATTCGTGACGTCAGCCGGCTCAAACGGTCCCGGCCGTACGCGGAAGAGGTTTGCCCCCAGCGGCGTGTGCGGATATTGCCATGCGCGAATGTCGCCGGGAAGAGCAGCCACCTGGATGCCCGTGTCTTCAAACCATCCCGCGTTGTGGCTCTTCAGGGCTTCCCGGTAGGCATAGCGCAGCAGGCTCGCGCAGTCCGTAATTTCGGTAGGAACCTGCGCCCGTGGTCGGATCGCCTGGTACTCGGCAATCAGCGTGAACCAGCGGCGAAAAGCGGCACGATCTGCAGGATCTGCGAGCCGCAGAAAGTCAGGCGTGCCGTCCCCAAAGCTGTCGGTCCAGGACAATGCCTGTACGCCAGACCGGTGTGCCACCGCCGGAGCCGCGTGCCCGCTATGACGCCAGTGCCGGACCGAGCCTGCAGCCAGGATCAGCAGCGCGGCAACGAGCGCCCCTGCCGTCAACCATTGGCGAACGGGCGGTCGCTGAGCGCGAAGATGCGATGTGAAAGTCGCGTTCAAAGAAATGTCTAAATCCGAATCGTGCCTATCTTAAGACATTCCCGTGCAATTCGTGTGCATCTCTCGTCCGTGCGAGGGTGGATCACGCCATATTAGATGGATAGTAGACCTGCCACGAGGCGTTATATGCCGTCCGCTTTATCCCGTAATCCAGGTAAAGCTTGAAACGGCGTGGCATTTGCCGCAGAGGTTCAAGTGCGCTGGAAGGCATGCCGGCTCTTTCAAGTAAAAAGCCGATGGACTGGTGATATGGGTATGCATATTTGGTCTTTGCTAGAAGTCGAGCGATTTCGGTCGGCGATATTCGCTCATACGCATCGGGCAGAAGGGCGGCAACTGCCTCGATTCCGCCTGCATACTGCGGTCGTACCGCGCAGTCGATGAGTGTCCGTTCGAGCGAGGTTACGCGCACGGTTCCTGCTGACGGGTGTTCAACTGTTGTGACCCCGGCGTTTCCGGTGTGTTTGCCATTCAGAAAGAGAATGGAGTACTGCTCCATTTGGAATTCAAAGGAGGAGCGGCGAGGTTGGTTTTGGAAGGCTCGATCGATCCGCGCTTGGCTCAGCCGGGTGGTGGTGGTCTTCGGTGATTGCTCATGATTCACAAAAATCTTCCCCATAGGGGTCAGACCGTGGACGTGCAGAGCCGTGGAGTGTGACAAGTAGGAGTCTTTGTAGAAAGCGCAAACGAGACGCAACAGAGGCACATCGCCCGTTACGTACCGGACTTTGCGTCCGTATTCCTTTGAGCTGATGGTCCTCTCGTGAGCGATCTCATTATCCACGAGAAAATTGATCAGGAGATTAGGCGTGAGATATTTCGGTGCGTTCCACGCCGTGCGTCTCTCTGCCAGGTAGTTTTCAAAATCCTTCCGATTCCACGCTCGTGGCGGCATGGCCTCAATGTCTTGCTTGATGGCGAGTTGGGTCTTGAGTCTCATTTCTTGCCGTTGGTGGTGTGTATATATACCTACCACCAACGGCAGCGTTTGGTCATTTTAACCTTCACCTATGGGTATATATACCCATAGGTGAAGGTGTTTTTCTGTACTTGGATCGACTATTGGCAAAAACGCTAAAGATTTCTATAATTGTATAGGTTTTGACAATCCAAATGCCCAAGAAGTCCGCCCAAGTCGGAAAGCTCGTCGAGGAACGCAAGCTCCTTCGTTCCAAGGAACTTCACGGAACCAATCTGTCCCGATCCCATCTCTGGAATCTTGCGAAAATCGGCAAGCTCGAACGTGTGGGGCGCGGCCTTTACCGCGCCAAGGACGCGCCTATCTCCAGCCATGAGACCCTGATCGAAGTTTCCAAGAGAGTTCCACGAGCGGTCCTGTGCCTTTCCTCTGCTCTCAGGTACCACGAACTCAGTACAGAGAACCCCTTCGAGATTTGGATTGCTCTTCCCCACGGAGCATGGTCTCCGAAGCTGGACTATCATCCCATCCGCGTGGTTCATTTCTCCAAGGAAAGCTTTGAATTTGGCATTGATACTCACCGGGAACCAGGCGGAACGCTCCGCGTCTATACTCCCGCCAAAACCGTTGCGGATTGCTTCAAATTCCGCTCGAAAGTTGGCACTGAAACGGCGATCGAGGCGCTCCGTGCAGCTTACCGAGAACGAAAAGCTTCAATGGACGACCTCTGGCAGGCTGCGAAAGTGTGCCGGGTTGCAAACGTAATGAGGCCGTATATGGAGTCCCTCGTTTGAGCAAATCTACTCCCATTAATATCGCTGCTTCGGTTAAGCAGCGCCTTCTTAATCGTGCGAGGGCAAATAAAGAGGACTTCAACCTGCTGCTCACGAAATATGGGCTGGAGCGGGTCCTCTACCGCATCAGCAAGTCGCCACACCAAGATAGCTTCATTCTCAAAGGCGCACTGCTCTTTGAGCTCTGGACAGATCAAATCCACCGACCCACTCGGGATGCTGATTTTCTGTCCAAGGGCGACAATAGTCCTGCCAGGTTTCAGACGATCTTCCAGGAGATCTGCACGACCGAAGTGGAAGATGATGGCATCGCGTTCGATCCCAATTCCGTCAAGGCAGAACGGATTAAGGAAGACGAGGACTATGAAGGCATACGAGTGACCTTCGTCGGATATCTAGAATCCGCGAGGCTACCGGTCCAGATTGACATCGGCTTTGGAGATGCAATCAGCCCCGAACCCGTTCAGGCAACCTTCCCCACTCTGGTTGAAAATCCTGCTCCAGTTTTGCTGACCTATCCCCGGGAAACCGTGATAGCGGAGAAATTCGAAGCGCTCGTGAAACTGGGCATTGCCAACACACGAATGAAGGACTTCCATGATCTGAAAACCCTTTCGGAAGGGTTTCCCTTCGAGGGGAAATCGCTTTCAGAAGCAATCCGTCGCACCTTCGAGCGGAGGAAAACGCCACTTCCAGGGGCAGATCTCCCTACGGCACTGACAGAAGCTTTCTACCGCGACCCAACGAAGCAGAAGCAGTGGGATGCATTCGTCGCAAAGAACAAGCTTTACATCGCCCCAATAGACTTGGAAGAAGTTATGGTGGGCATCAAGCGATTCGTGATTCCGGCTCTTCCGTCAGCGAAAGATCCAAATGCCGCCCACTGGATACCAGGTGGCCCTTGGAAGTCACAATAGATATCACGCTCACCAGTCGCCGATACGTCTGCGGGTTGCACCTTTTCTCTAATTCCGGCAATATGACAGATATGCTGCATCGAGTCCCAACCAGTTTTTCCCTGGATGCGAAGGCCCTACGGCCGAATTCGCAAAGGGAAGCTATGTTCCGGCCACGGCTCGAGGGGAGAGAAGCCTAGCGCATCCTCCAAATGTTGCAGCAATCCTTCGAGCCCCTGGCCAACGCGGTCAGGGGTTTTCATTTGCTCCTGATTGCGCTGGCGGGCTTGATCCACTTCAGCGCAACGAACACGAAACGAGGATCACTCTCGTGGCACGCATGGAGATTTTCGACAACTATATTCCGGTCTTCGGAGAGGCCGATGACCGTACCCTCAACCAGATTCGCGTCTGCGCCCGCACGGCCGACAAGGTCGCGCTCATGCCCGACAACCACCTCGGGTACGGAGTGCCGATCGGCGGCGTTGTGGCGTATCGTGAGGCCATCAGCCCCACCGGGGTCGGCTACGACATCGGTTGCGGCAACAAGGCCGTCCGCGTAGATATGCCCGGCTGCGAGTTGCGCGCGCGCATCGCCACGATCATGGACGACGTATGGTCCACCATCAGCTTTGGCGTCGGCCGCAAGAACAGCGAGAAGGTGGATCACGCGCTATTCGATGACGAGGCGTGGAAGCTGAAAGCGATTGCGCCGCTCAAGGAGATGGCGCGCAACCAGCTCGGCACCGTGGGCAGCGGCAATCACTACGTTGACCTGTTCACGGATGAGGGGGATCGCGTCTGGATTGGCGTGCACTTCGGTTCGCGCGGTCTCGGACATAAGACGGCCACGTATTTTCTGAAAGCGGCGGGAGCCTCTGACGGGATGGATGTGGAGCCTTGCGTCCTTGACACTGCGAGCGAGCTTGGCGCTGATTACCTGGAGGCAATGCGTCTCGCCGGTGAGTACGCCTACGCCGGCCGCGATTGGGTCTGCGCGCGGGTCGCAGCTATCCTCGGTGTACCAATAGTCGAGGAGGTGCACAACCATCACAATTACGCATGGCGTGAAGAGCACGATGGCGAGCAATTGTGGGTCGTGCGCAAAGGAGCGACACCGGCATTTCCGGGGCAGCGCGGATTCGTAGGCGGCACGATGGGGGAGCAGTCGGTCATTCTCGAAGGAATCGAAAACGACCATGCACGCTACTCGCTCTATTCCACGGTGCACGGCGCAGGTCGCGCCATGGGACGGCGCGAGGCTACCGGAGTCGTCGACCGCAAGACCGGTGAGGTGAAGCGTGCCGGGAAGGTGACGCCGGAGATGATGCGCGCATGGGTTGACCGTGCAGGCATTGAACTGCGCGGCGCCGGGCTCGACGAGTCTCCTGATTGCTACAAGCGCCTCGATGAGGTGCTCAATGCTGTCGGGGATACTGTGCGCATCCTTCATCGGCTCACCCCCGTTGGCGTAGCCATGGCTGGCACCGACGTTTTCGACCCCTACAAGGACTGAATCTTGCCTGGGCCAATGCGAAATTGGCTCAGGCAAGTCTTCCAATGCCGAGATTCGAGCGGAAGCGCAAATCTCACTGAATATAGCCTGACATGCTCAATCGCCTAAACTGGTGAACAATGCTTCTAATGGTCACTACAACACACCGTCCTGCGACGGATCTTGAGGAGCAAGTAGCCGAGATACGCGTAGCCTGCCGTCAAGTGCCGCGGACCTGAATACCTGCGCATCATTTATGGGCCCGAATACCTTATCCCCGAGAATCTGGACCGTCTGAGTTCTCGCGGCCTAGGTGCGAAGCGATCTCTCGCAAGCAAGGAGTTTGCCTTGGGCGTCGAAGCTCTTGAACGTTTCGTTCGCAATGAGCCGCTTCGCCGCACCCATGAATGCGTGTTTGGCGTCCTCGCTTTGGAAAGCGAGCCGGTGGACCCGCGGCTGTAATGACGATCACCGTCTGCACTTCCGCAGTGCTGGTTCCCTCAAGCATGAGCTCAGTACCCCCCGCACAACCTTTTCTACCGTTGGCCGAGAAGGAAGTTACTGCGAGCGACCAACAGTTCTCCAGAGACTCTTCCGGCGCGCCGGTCTCCTGCGTGCGGTTGATCTGCTCGGGTTCCTGCGCCCTGATGAACGCGAACGATCGCGCCCGTAGCAGCTCGGCGTAGAGGCGCGGGTCGACTTCATAAGCCGACCGCACATAGGACAGATCACGCGATCGTTCAGAGCGCCGAAGCTTAGGAGTTGGCCGACGGCGACCAACTTCTCTTTGTCGTACGCCGCACATTCATGGTTGATGCACTTCGCGCGGACGTTCACGACTTACCGCCTACGTAGATCTCGTTTGAGAGGTCGAAAAGGCGTACGTATCCGGCGCAGTCCGAAATGACTCATGTTTTCATTACCACCGCAAAGGGCCCCGCTCACTAAATGCGCTATTGGAAGCGCGGCGCGATCCGATCCACCAAGCTGTGAGCGATACCCACAAGAATCCGTAATACACTTCATGAACGACGATCAAGAGAGCGCCAGAAACCGCAATCACTGTGGCTGCCGTTTTCGACGGATGCCAGTGGATGCCGATTGAACATCCGAGGAGCAGCAGTGCGAAGCTTGCGATGAAGACGAAAACCGGATGACGGAGCTGTACGCGAAAATTTTCTGCCATAGTTAATAACCTTTGGTGCTGAATTCTGCCTGCACCCCCTTACGGCGCTGTGTTGCCGAGCCGGGAGCAAAATGCAGGCTGCTGTGGGTTCATTTGTGTAGAGTTGACTGCCGTACGGGATTCGATTTTCAAAAAGAAATCGGTGAGCGCGCAAGCGGCACGCTCACCGATAGACCGTTCGCAATGTCCCTAGACGAAAGCGGCAAGTGCGCCGTTGTTGACCTGTTCCTGCGAGATCTCGTCGGCGGCGTCTTCAACGCCCAGGTAATCGAGCGTTACCTCCAGGCTTTCGTGGCCCAGCCATGCCTGGATCTTCCGAACAGAAACGCCGTTTTCGTGGTGGCGAGTCGCACCAGTCTTGCGCCAGCGGTGAAGATCCCATTCTTCCCAATTCTCGATGCCCGCCCGCTTGGCGACCTTTTTGCACTTCCGCAAAAAGTGAAATTCCAGCGTGCCCGAGCCGTTGGTGAAGATCAAGTCTCGCGGCTTTTTGCCTGCGCAGAATGCCTTCATGCGTGCCATGAACAACGCCGGCATCGGTACCTTGCGGCCCTTCGTTGCCTGTCCGGAGCGCTTTCCTTTCAGGCGAAAGGCCTTGTCCGGCTTGGGGCTGATGTGCAGGACGTTTTTCTCGAACTTTAGATCGCACACTTCGCAGTGCGCCACTTCCATCTCGCGGCCCATCGATTGGAGGAAGAACTTAAAGGTCAGCTCCTCTTCCTCGTTACACGCGGCGAAGAACTTCTGCATGTCTTCTTCGGAATAGGGCACGACAACGGTGGGCGGAAACGACATCTGCTTGAGATACGGTTTGGCCGCTGCGATGCCGTATTGAAGTAGAAATGTACTCACGGCCTGCATGATGTTGTAGCAGGTGCGATCGGAGAGATCCTTAGGGTGCTTGCGAAGGAAGCGACGAAAAGCTTTGACGAACTCCGCGTTCACTTCGTCAAGGCAGGCCTCCGGCCGGAACTCGATCAAAAAGCCAAGGCGGTACTCGTAAGCTTCCGGGGTCCTCACGGCAAGGCCGTAGCCCGACTTTCCCTGGCGGTCAGCGCAATCCTCGAGGTAGTCCTTGACGGCGGAACTTACCCTTTTCCTCTGACCTTGACCGTCGAGCGGAACGTCGCTATGTTTGACCTCGCCGCCGGCAGCGACGTAGGCAAGTTCGAGTCGCTTCTTCTCAAGCTTCTCGATCGCCTTCTTCGGGTCGTTTCCCACCGAGCGCAGGCGCTTGCGCGATCCTACGTACCAGCTGAGGTAGTAGTCTCCCAGAGTGAGCTTTGAGAGGTCTTCAGAGACCTTCCGATAGCCCCACTTTTTCTTGATTTTCGTACGTTGATAGAGGACAACCGATCGATTGGCCAAGCCCTTGCTCCTTCCTTCGTTAGACGGAAGCTAAGTGACTTGGAATGAGTTACTTCCAGCGGTTTCCCGCTGTATCCAGTGGTTCCCAGTGGATACCAGGAATTAGTAACACAAATAGTAACATGCCTGTAAGTGATTGATTCTAAAGGACTGGTGCCGAAGAAGGGACTCGAACCCCCACACCCTTGCGAGTACGTGGACCTGAACCACGCGCGTCTGCCAATTCCGCCACTTCGGCACGGGACACATTTCCGGCGCCATCTCCGCGCCAGACCGGCAGTATCTTCGAGTCTCGCAAATGCGGCAGGCTGTGT
>VFSW01004019.1_pt1 | contig 21962 bp, 20 predicted proteins | sample 5358111 | NCBI WGS metagenome assembly VFSW01 (sample SAMN11554181, study PRJNA540505) | mine drainage metagenome | isolation source: sediment from site ElyBrook_90M | place: USA: Ely Copper Mine, Vershire, VT | collected 2017 | reverse complement strand
GGGCGCAAGCTGTACCGGCACGCCTCGCAGCCGGCGCGGCCTGACGGCAGCGCCTGATCCCACGAGACCAGCGTGTTGCCTGCGACCGGATCAATGGTAACAGCGGTGACGAAGACCACTGCCGCCGGACCGGTGGGCGAGGGGATGCCGCCCGGTGAGCTGATAAACAGCAGGGCGTCGCCCACATGTATGTTGTTGGCTGCGCCCGTGACCCAGGTGGAGGTGTCGCCACCCGCCAGTTGCCATGGCTGCGTTGTGGCCGCGGGAATGGCGTTGCCCGCGATGGTCGCCGTCAGAGCGGTCGCGGTCTCGAAGACCTGTGGCGACTGGCCCGGCCCTGGCACGCTTTGCACGCGGGTTCCGGCTGCAATCGGTACAGTGGACGGCGCGCCGGGCGCAGAGGCCAGTGTAAAAGCCAGCACGGTAGACGCACTCACCCCCGGAGACGGCTTGTATCCCACCAGCCGCGCCAGCTCGAAGACGCTGCGCCCTTCAACCGCTGTGTCCAGATAGGCTTCGTTGGCCAGTCGCTCTGTATAGAAAGTTAGAATGTCGAGCGCCTCGGACCATGCATCCACCAGCGCAATGGAAAAGTCCCTCGTCGAGCGAGTGCGCAGACCGGCCAGAGCCGGAACTTTCGATGAGGAGAGCGCGGCCAGCATCGTCTCAAGGAAGCTGGAGTAACTTCCCACACGGTATTGAATGGCGGGCAGCCCTGGTCGATTTGCGATTGCCGCAGGCGTGGCCTGAGTCACTCCCGTGCAGCAGCCGCAGAGTTGCGCTCCCGTACTTTGACAAGTGCAGCTCATTTGCCACCATCCATCGTGAGCGCCAGCAGCCCGCGGTCTGCATGGTTCGCGTCGTTGTCGCAGCGTGGAATCTCCAGCGCTCCCATCGTCAACTGCGCAGGCGGTGCCGTGCCCGCCGGGGTAGGTGCATCCATGCGCTCAAAGGTTGTCAGTGTCACGGCCACCACGCCCATCACGCGCTGCGCCGCGGCAATGATCGGACTGGCGTAGACCGTCTCTCCAAATTGGAAGTTGGCAGCGTTCAGCAGGCCCAACGCGCCGGTGCAGGAGTCTCCCGCGACCAGCACCTGCCACACTGCCGCGTACACATCGCCCTGGAAGAAGCTGGGCGCAACGCAAATTCCGAGGCCGATGCGCAGGCCCACCAGCTTGGCCGCCTCCACCACCAGATCGGTGCCCATCATCCGCATCTGGTTCAGGCTTGTTGTTACAGTCTGCTTCAACGATGCGGCCACATTTGTGTTCAGCGTTCGCGCCGGGTCGACGGAGACGAATGCCGTGTACCAGGAACCGGTCCAGCGCATTGTGCCTTTGGCCTCGGCAACGCCGTGGAGGGTGGCGGCCATGTCGCCGTAGTCTTGGGCCGTGACACAGCGTAGCTGGCTCTGGAAGCTGAAGGGCGCAACCTGCCGGATGTGCTCCATCGTCTCCGGATCTGCGCCTCCTGCCGCGGCGAGCGGATTGCGTACACCCGTGATTCCCGGCCCGGAGAACAGCACATGCGCCAGGGCTTCGCGCCCCACGTTGCCCGCAGTTCCGTTGCCTGTGCGATAGGTCGCAGTGAAGGCAAGTTCAGGCGCGGGCGAGGCGCCGTAGGTGTCATCGCCAAAACGCAGATGCGTTGTGCCGTCGGACTCGATCTCAGGAACGAAGCCGAGAAATTCCCCGCCCTCTTCGAGCAGGTCTTCAAGGGGAACCCAGCTACCCCCATCGTTGCTTGCCAGCGTGATCTGCGCCTGTGCGGTGGAAACATCGGGAGACAGAAAGCTGCTGGCCGCCGCGCCTGCGTTGAAGGGAACCGCAAAGGTGAGCGGCTGGTTGGCAAGCGTCGGCCGGAAGCGTGGGCGCGGCGTGAGTGCGCCCGGCGCGGCCGCGCAGTTGCATCCCATTCCTGCAACCGGAGAGGGGGGCAGCGGAGGAACTGTGCCCAGCGATTCGTTGGCCGTCCACTCGCCCTGATCGGCGGGCAGCACGTTGCCGCGCGCTACGGAAATGCCAGCCAACGGCCGTGAGCCGTGCATTGCGTCGGTGACCGAAGAGAGGCACAGGGGAAAGGGAAGCGCATCCGCGGTTTGCCACGCAATACTGGTCAAATAGGTGCGCGCTGAGCCAGAATTGACAGCCGCGGGGTCCTGTAGGGGCTGCCCGCTCTTGTCCACTGTCGTTGCACTTGCCAGCCGCACGGCCCAGCGATGCGTGGGATCGGCATCGGCAGGATCGCCGCTGAGCGGTCCAACGATCTCCTCAAAAATGAGCACATCGCCTGCCGTCAGGCTAGGGAACACGCCATCCAGCGTGGCCTCAGTCGCGCCTGCGGGCAGACAGCACTGTCCGTCACCCCATGTATAGAAATTCATTTCATTCTGCTCCGTGTGGAGCGCCAGATCCGCAAGGCTCTCGAAGACCGGGCCGGGGCTGGCCTGCAGAGTGTCAGCGGCGTAGCTGTCGGGGTCGACCGACGGGCTGAGGCCGGGTACAAGCGGATAAATCTGCGTGCCTGCCGGAACGGTGACGCCATCCATCGAGGCCGTGAGGCACACCCACGCGCGCGCATTCGAGCCTTCCTGAACGTAGTAATCCACCAGCCGCGCATGGCGGCGCAGCGAGATGCGGCTGCGCGCTGTGCCAATGTAGGCTTCGGTGTTGACTGCATCCTGCAGGTAGCTCACGCGGTCGGCGGCGTAGGCCAGCGCCTCAACCAGCGTGATGCCTGGGTCAGCGGCGTGCGTCTCAGTCCAGCCCGGAACCAGCGCCGCCATGCGGTCCAGCATCGCCTGGCGAAAGCCGTCGTAATCGCGCGCCAGGTAGTGAATGTCGGGCGCCGCGACAGGTGTGGCAGGGCAGCAGGTGGTGGGTTGGCAATCCACCGGCGATGGGCAGCCCGCCTTGAACGAAAAGCTCACGCTCGCCAGTTGCGAATCGATTCCCGGCGGCGGATCCGAGTCCGCGGTTCCGGCGACGAGTGTGAGCGTGTAGGGCGAAAAGTCTCCGGTCTGTTTGAGCACAACAGTGACTGTGAGCGGATCGCTCTTTGTGGCTGGCAGGATGCCAGTAATCTGCAATGCCGTGTCGCCCGCGAGAACGATATTCGCGGGCGCAAGCGCGAGCGAACGCGCATCCTTCAAGAATGTCAACGCCAGTTGCGTTCCGCAGCCGGCCGCGCCCAGCACTTCAAGATAGTCAATGCCGTTCAGTCCTGGGGTTTGCAGCACCAGGCCGCGGCGGCGCTTGTCACGGCAGAAGGCAATCATTGCGTTGGCCCTCCATACAGGAACTGCTGTGACTGTTGCTGCTGGTTAACGACAAGCGTATAGACCACCGTGACCAGCAGCGTGGCGTCGTTCGCTTCCACCGTCACCTGCTGCACGCGGATCAGATCAGAAAGCCACTGCTGCAGACCGGACTGGATGGCCTGTTGCTGCGCCGCGGCCAGCACGTCGCTGTTGGGTGCAAACACCAGTTGCGCCGTGCCGCTTCCAAAGGTGGGCCGGTTCACACGTTCGCCCGGCGAGGTGAAGAGAATCAACTCGATCATGTCGCGAACGTGCGTGGCTACGCTGGCGGCCCGTGCCGTGCGTCCCGTTGAGTCGAATGTGTAAGGGAAGGCCAGATTCATAGTCGCCTCACATTGCCGTCACGCGCGTTTGCATGGTTACGGGCAGCAACGTTACGCCGCCCGGAGCGGTAATGGCCGTGCCCGACTGCACCACGAGCGGCTGGCCGAACGAGGTCACGCGCATGGTGCCCGTCAGCCACTGGGCGGTGACGCAGGGCGGCACAGCGGACGGGACTCCGGGACAGCCAGCTACGGTCCACGGTGTGGTGATGGTTGCAGTGGGCATCCCCGTCAGCGTCACGGACGGATTCGGCGCCGTGGGTATGGCTTGCCCGCCGTGCAGACACATCACCATCGCGCCTTGTTGCAATAGGAATCCCGCCATCGCTACACGACCTCCAGCGCGCCTTGGTTCACTGTCACGGCAGGCCCGTTCATCATGATGGTTGCGCCCTGACCGTTGCTGATGATGATTCCGGTGTCGGAGATCGAGATCATCGCGCCGGCCGTAGTCTTGAGCAGGATGCCGCCGGTGGGGCCGGGTGCATCGCTAATCATCAGCATGTTCTGCCCCACAGTCTGGATCACGACGGCCTGCAAACCGGGCGGCGTAGCCAGGGCCAACGCGGGCGTCTCTGCCGCAGTGCCGAAGAAGCAGCCCGACCAGATTGGGTAGTCGGGGTTGCCCTGCTCAAACTCCACCCATACGCCCGCGCCGATGGCCGGCACCGCAAAAAAGCCGTTCTGAATTCCGGCAAAAGGAAAGCATGGCATGGCCCACGTGGACGGGATCACATTCGAGACATCGGGTACCTGCACCATCAGCCGCCCAATGTTCATGGGGTCCACATTCTGGGTCACCATGCCTCGATATTTGCCGTAGTATTGCGACACTCGTTGTTCCTCCATGGCCGCGCCTTAAAACGGCAGCGACGGCACCACCGGCGTATTCGCAATCAGCGCATTGCGCTTCAACACAAAACTCTCTTTGTACTCGCCCGGCTTGATGCGGTGCGTGGCCTTATCCACGTAGTGCATTCCATCCCACGGAAGTCCCGCGCCGCGCACTCCCACCAGGCTGCGCGCACGTAATGGCTGCCCATAGCGCATCACATCCAGCGTGCCCTCGCCGGTCATCACGTCGGCGCTCTCCACGCTGCGCGCAAATCCGCGCATGATGGCCTGCGCGGGATTCAGCTTTGCCGTCTCGGTGATGGGCTCGATCTTCTGCGGCGGCGGCACAAACGCGCCCAGCGGCGGATTGAAGGGCGTTACCGGTGGAATCGGAATCGGGATTGTCATCTTCGAAAGCGGGTCCTGAATAAACACAATGGGCAGCACGGAGTTCTTCGGCTCATAGCGGAAGTTCAGGCTCTCCACATTGGTCCATGTATCCAGGTTCACGTTGAGAGCGGTCTGCGGCGTACCCAGCCGCATCTGTGGGCCCCAGTAAGCCTGGCTCATGCCCGGCAACGGCCCTGGCACGATGTAGAACACATAGCCAACTTCGTGCGCCAGTTGGTTGATGTAATTGAGGTCCGTCTTCTTCTGTGTGGGAATCTGCAAGAGCGGAACCGGTATGTCCGGCGCAGGCACGGGGATCACCTCGGGCACAACGCCGAAGGCTGCGTATTTGGCCAGGATCGTCAACACGCGAATGTCGGGGCTCATGCCGGGATAAGGCAGACCGCTCAAGTCGATCAGGTCCATCAGCGCGGTCAGGTCATGACCCGTCACCACCAGCTTCGATGAGCCGCTCATCGCATCGGGCTGCACTTCCGTGTGCAGCACCACTCCATCGATAAGCACCTGCGGAATGCCCGGAAACGTAACCAGCAATACCACGCGCAGAAGGGGCATCGGCGAACCGCCGGCGAGTAGGAAAAACGTTTCGAGGATGCCGCGGTCCGACAGTGTAAACGTCAGCTGAAAGCCGCTCTGTCCCGTCGCGCTCTCGGTCACCTCAACCGAAACCAGCGCGTCGGCCAGCGGCTTGGGCGCCGGCAGCGGTACCACGGGCCCAACCAGCAACGTAAGGTAGAGCGGGCTAACCATTGCGCGCTCCAGAGGGAATGCCGGAGATCAGTGGAATCTGAATCACCTGGCCCGGCTCGGCGGTCAGGCTATCGGGATCGAAAGAATTGTTGGCGTCGGCGATCATCCAAAAGAGAATGGGGTCGCCCACAAAACGCGCCGCCAAATTGTCGAGTCGGTCGCCCGTGACGACGCTGTAATTCTGCGTCTGCGGCCAGATGCCGGCCTGCGGAATGATGCGCCGCGCAAGATACGCAATCACGGTGCCATCGGGCAGTGTCATCTGTTCCACCGCGTTGCCGTAGTATCGGCTGCTGGAATTGGTAGGTGCGCCCGTTCCGGCTGCCGCCTGCACCATTGCCGCCAATGCGTTGTCCATCGAGTCCTCCCGCTCACGCCTGCTGCGCGAGCGACTCCTTGCTCATCTGGTAAGCCATGTACATTGCGCCTGCCGGCGTCAGGAAGCCGACGTCGTTGACGTTCAACACCCGCATGGATAGCGAAACCTTGGCCCGTATCGGATTCAGCTTGGGGTCGAATGCTTCCTCGGTGATGTCGATTCCCGTCAGGCGCACCGGTGTCACGCGGCTGGCGCCCCAAACAAATACGGTTAGATTCGACGACATGGGCAGAATCTCGATGGTGCCAACCAGGGACAGAACTTCGTTGGCGATGAGCACCGCGCTCGACGGATAAACCAGCAGTTCCAACACGGCGAGTTGCGGCTGGATGCCAAGGTTGAGCGCTGTGGGATCAGACGATGCGAGTTGATTGGTTGCGTCAATTTCCACATCGCATTGGATCGTCTCAATCGGCGGCCCCTTCAGGCGCAGCACCTCAGTGCGGTCCGGTTGATCGCCCACACTTTGCGGTTGCAGTTTGCGCCGAATCGACTCTGGGTTGTATTCGAAGCTGATCGTGTTCAGCGGAATTCCGGTGTTCGGTTCGAGCACCAGGATTGCGCCCTTTTGCAGGCGCGGCGAGACGTTAGCCATGGCGGTTCGCCCCCTTTCCCGCAAGTCCCATGCGAAGCGCGGCTATCACCTTAGCGGCCACCTGTTCGGGCGTGGCGCCTGTGCGCACCAGGCCGGCGTCGAGCGCCGCAATGTGTCTTGCGCCGCCAGTGAACACATTGGGAAGTCCATCGCTAGCCATCTTGGCCAGCTGCGTCTCCAACGCGCGAACAAAGCGTTGCTGCCCCGCTGGCAGGCCTTCCACCACCATGCGGCCAATGTGAATGTGGAGTGAACGTGAGCTCATAGCCACCCCCGCGTTTCCGCCGCGCCCAGCGGCTTATCCAGCTTGGCGTACTCCGTGCGCGTAGCTGCAAGCACGTGCTGCATTGTGATGGCCACTTTCTCATCGGCAGCCAGAAACGCCGCCAGCAATGCGATGTTGCGAATCACGCCCCCGGTCACGTTCAACTGTGCCAGCCGCGCGTAGTCCAGGCCCGCCGTGGGCGCTTCGGCGGGGAAGACTCCGCGCCAGATGCGCTCACGGCTGGCCGCGTCGGGGAAGGGGAACTGCACCACAAAACGCAACCGGCGCTGGAAGGCCGTGTCCAGCGCGTTCTGCATGTTGGTGGTCAGGATGGCGATGCCGCGGTAAGACTCCATACGCTGGAGCAGATAGCTGATTTCGAGATTGGCATAGCGATCATGACTGTCGTGCACCTGGCTGCGTTTGCCGAACAGGGCGTCCGCCTCGTCAAAGAGCAGAATGGCGCCGCTGCGCTCCGCCGCGTCGAAAACGCGCCGCAGATGCTTCTCTGTCTCGCCAATGTATTTGCTCACCATGGCGGATAGGTCGATCTGGTAGAGGTCGCGGTCCAACTCCCGTGCCAGAATGCCCGCGGCCATGGTCTTGCCCGTGCCGCTTGAGCCGGCAAAGAGTGCAGAGAGTCCCAGTCCGCGCGTGTAGCGCCGGGCAAATCCCCAATCGCGCAGGACCACCGCGGATTGCCGTGCGTTGGCTACAATCTGCCGCAGAATCTCCACTTGGCCATCGGGCATCACCAGATCGTCCCACGACGCCAGCGCTTCTGCGCGTGTCGCCAGATCGTCGAGCGACCGGCGCGCTGTGGTGCGGGACATGCGCCAGGCCGCGCGGACAACCGCGTCGGTGCCGCCTCCGTCGAGCAGCGCTTCTTCCTGCACCGCTTCGGCAGCCCGGCAAATCTCCGCTGCGTCCAGCGCAAATGTCTCGACCATAGCGTTCAGCGCGCCGTCCATCTCCGCCGCCAGCGGACCCAGTTGCTTAGTCCACAGAGCTTTGCTTTCAGCGGCATTCATCGCCGGAGTCTCGAGTCGCATTCCTCTCAACCGTTCTGCGGGCGAGCCGGCTTCCACTTCAACAGCAACCGGCGCATCCAGGCGCTCCATCCAGGCTTCCAGAGCGAGCTGATTTTCAAGCCGGGCAGTGCGAACCAGCAGCGCCACGGGCCACAGTGCCGCTTCGCGCGTAAAGGCCCGCGCCAACCGCTCACGCTCTGCTGCACTGTCTGGCAGGTCGGCTGCGTCCAGCGTCCATGCGCGTGTGCCTGTTTCTCGGCAAAGTCTACGAAAGAGTGCCGTGCGATCACTGCCGCGCCCGCCGGTCAACAGCAGAGGCCCGCGTACGTTTCTCGATAGCCGCCAATGAAGTGCGCCGCGCCGCACAGCTTCGCGCCATCCGGCGGCCTGTTCTTCTTCTTGCACTTCTTCGTCTGCTAGCGGGTGCATCAGCAACTCGAGGCGGTCATCGGCCGCAGGAACGCCGAGCAGGAATTGCAGCACCCGCTCATCGATCTCCAACGGCGCGTGCAGCAGCGGTCCCGGCCCAACCTCGATGAGCCGCCAGTAGCGCAGCGGGCGCACCCGGCTCATCGCGCTCCAGTGCGGCTTGTCCAGCACACTGGCCGCGAACCCGAAAGTTGGCCATGATGCGATTGCGCCAGACGCATCCGGCTGTGTGGCGGAGCAGGCTGCGGCAAACCGCCCGTCGAGCGCGAGTCCGGCGCAGAGCAGTAGCGTGTCCGTCTCAAAATCGCTGAGCCCAAAGATCTCGCGCAACCGCTCGACAGGATTCCACTGATCCGGTACAGCAGGTTCTTCGCCATCACGCAGAGACGGTGCAGCGGCGTGTGTTTGCCCATTCCGCGGTGTCGCAAATACATCGTCGCACGCACCACCGTGCACCGCATCAGGCTTTGCGTGTCGCTGCAACTGAGCGAGCACGCGATCCAATTCCTCCCACACGGCGAGCGTCGCCTGTTGCTGCACGGCAATCATGCGCTCACCTCCACCTGTGGCAGCCACTGGCCATAGGTCAGGCTACCCGAGTTGGTATCGAGCGTTAGAAGGCTCTGCGCTTCGTCCACCTGGACGCGCAGCGGATATGTGCCCACGGCAACGGTGCTTGGAACGGTCACGGTGATCTGTGCCGAGCTTGCCGGTCCGCTGAGCGGTCGCGCTGCTACGGGCAACGCTTGATCGCCGATGTAAACCACCGCATTCTGCAGCACGCCCACTACGGGCGTCAGGGTGAGCGTCAGCGGCTTGCCTTGTTTCGCCTGGATGGGCGGCGTTACCGGAAGCTGAATAACCGGAACCAATTGGAAGGGCACCGGACTCGACGCGAAGCCGGAATGCGCCTTCGTCGAAGAAGGAAAGGTCACGCTGCGCATTACACGCACGCTGTGCGTACCGGCCTGAAGAGTGGACGGAACCGCGACGCGCACACATGTGCCCTGCACTGTGGACGCAGCCACGGCCGTGCCTCCGTCGAATGAGACTTGCGTGCTTGCCGCCGTGTCGCCCAGGAAGTTGCTGCCGGTGATGGTGAGCGTCTGGCCCGATGCCGCCATGGTCGGCGCAACGCTCTCGATGAGGGGACTGATGAGCGGCAGTGCCAGCACGGACCGTTGTTGCACCGGAAGATTCGACGCAAAACTCTGCGTATCCTGAATCACCACCACAGAGACCTGGTAGGAAGTGGTGGGCCGGTAGTTGGTCTGGAAGGCCGTCCACAAGCGGTAAATCTCTTCAGTGGTCAGCGTCTCCGGCGTGATGCGTATGTTCTCCATCTGGCTGGGCAGCGTGCTGCCGGAGATGAGCGTTTGCTCGGGTGATGCGGGGTGCACAGATACCAGGTCCGCAAGCGCCTGCTGCATGGTGTCGCGCGACACCACAGGCGTTGCGTGAAATACCTGCATGGCCCATGCCAGAAGAATCTCGGCATCGAAAGGGTTGCTGCCGTACGCCGTTACCAGGTAATGCAGATTGATGGCCAGCGGAGGATTGCTCAACCGCACCCCATTGGGCCTCATTGCCGGCTGATCCAGGTTGCGCAACGCTGAATTGATGCTCGCGTAATACAGAAAGAGATTGATCTGTGCGGTTTCGTCCGGTCCTGTTTTGATAAGGTCGGGCGCTACGTTAGTGATGCCCGCCGCCGCGCCGAGAATCGTGGAGGGGCCGCCCTGCGCAAGCGCGGTGGTCAGCAGCGATTTGAGTACGGCACTGACGCCGCCTACCGCCAGATAGTCGCTCATGATCCGGCTCCCGGCCTGCGGCTTAAAAACTCATCGAGCGTCACGCGTGGCCGGAATGCCGGCGCCGTTGCCTCGATGCGCGGCGCGCGCATCTCGATGCTGCCGATGGTGATGTGAATCTCGGTGTGTTCGATTGCGGTATCCATCTCCAGTTCAGCGGCTCTGGGCGTTGACTCAATGGCGAGCGCCGCGTTCTTCGCGGTTTGCTGTGCATCCTCCTTGACTTCTCGCACGGCTTCGCGACGCTGCGGCTGTGGAAGGCTGACGTGTGGTGAAAACAGCGCTGCCGGCTCGCGCGCTTTCTCGGCTGAGGCTTCCGCATCGATATTCCGTGCAGTAACCGTGTGCACGTTCAGAACCTGTAGCGATCTCTCGCCCAGAATGGGTTCGGCCTCTGATGTGGCATCGGCTTCTTCGCTACCTGTGACACCGTCAGCAGAGCGATTCTGGTCTTCACGCGCCGTCTCGTGCGTCGTCTGCTGTTTCATTCCGCCTGCATCGCGGCTCTCGCTATGCAGTGCGGATTGCAGATGTCCGTTTGCCTCAGAGTTCCTCACCGCAGGCGCCACGTTCACTCGGCCGGTAACACTACGCGGCTGCGTCTGCTGCGGCGGGGTGTCGTGCTCACGCGTCTCCTCTGCCACGGCCAGTTGCGTGGTCAGCGCCGTCCACTGTGCTGCCACCAGCGGCTCCACCGCAGGCAACTCGCCGCGTGCACGTTGCACCATCCTGTCGAGTACACTGCTCATGCGTCCAACATCTCCAGGTACGCGGCGCGGCGCGTAGAGCTCATTGCCGTTATCGCCTGCTCGCTCCATCCGTAGGCTCGGGCCAGCCGGTGGATCTCTGCAAACAGGCGGCGCGCGGCCAGCGCTACCTCCCGCCAAAGAAAGCGCGCAATATCCAGGTCCATCACCATGCGGTGGCCGCACGCCGCGCAGGGCAACACGCAGCGAATCTCCGCCGAGGCATTGAGGCGCTCGAAGCGGTCAACCCATTCGCCAGGGCATTCCGGCTGTTCCGTTGCGATGCCAGTCGTTGCGGGCAGACCCAGCGTCCGCTGCAGCAGCAGCGCGCGCGCCACCGCGTGGTCAGGCGCAGCCAGTGAAGCGGCAAGATCGCTGCTATTGGCAGGGCGCATCCGCATCTCGGTCCCTTGCTCCAACCAGGATTCTGCGTCAGGAGCGCGCGATTGCCGCTCCAAGTCGTCCGCATTCAGCGCAAACTCCAATTGCGCGCCGCACTCAGGACACTTAGCAAAACCGTCGATGCGTTCGCCAAACGTCATGGTGCGCAGGTGCAGCAGCAGAGCGTTCCGCTCTGCCAGCGGTAACGCGGCCAGGGCGGCGTCGTCCCACTCAGGCAAAGCGACCTTCAGCAGAGCCAGCGCGCGCCACGGCTCTTGCCGTTCGCGGCCTCGCTCCCACCCCGTCAATATCCTTTCGCTGTCGAGTGCTTGCATCAGTTAGAGTCCCTCGCTGCGGCTTCTCTGGGCGGTACACCGAATCGTTCTTCATCAAAGCTCTGCATTCAGAAATGCACATCACTCTGGCCCACGCTCCCTCAGCACAAAACCAACCGCGCGGCCCGAACAGAGAATTGACCGCACCCCAACAGGGATGTCGTAACGCCAGGCTGGGCTTGAGATTGCTCAAGCGTGCGTTGAAGTGTAGCTCTGCTCGGTTGGCTCGGTCACAGCCGTGTCGCGCTCCCAGCCTTCGTTTTCCAGAATGATGTGCTGAATAGCGACCGCGTTGGCGTTGGCGTCCAGGTCCGGCATGGCCAGATACTCCGAAACCCACGCGCGATAAATTTTGTAGCTGATCGCCAGTTGTCCGGCTTCGTTGTAGAAGTCCAGAATCAGATCCTTGCGAAAGTCGGCCAGCGAAACTTCCGCGCCCAGTCCCGCGTTCACCTGCCACACTTTCGCCGCCCATGCCTCAAAATCCAGATCGTGGGTCACGCCTCGTTCCAGCGTGATGGGTCCGAACTCGCTGCGGCCCGGCGATTTGCGGCTTGTGCTGGGGTCGCCGCCTTCCCGGTGCTTCACCACTTCAGTGGTGCGTTTGAGCGCCGAACACTTGCTGATGCCGGCCACGTAATGGCCGTCCCACTTCAACCGGAATTTGAAGTTCTTGTACGGATCGAAGCGTTGTGCGTTGACGACAAACTCCGCCATGATTCCTCCCTCATCTTTGCGTTGCCGTTAAAGCGGTCACGGATATTCCGGCGCCCGGCGGTCTATGAGCCCGCCTGCGCGGTCAACTGTTCAATCTGAATCACCACGAACTCCGCCGGCTTCAGCGGCGCAAAACCAACCAGGATGTTCACAATGCCCTGATCGATGTCGTTCTGTGTTGTGGTCTCGCTGTCGCACTTCACAAAGTAGGCCTGATCCGCGGTCACGCCCTGGAACGCGCCCTTCTTGAACAACGAATCCATGAACGAACTCACGTTGAGCCGGATCGCCGCCCACAGCGGCTCGTCATTCGGCTCAAAGACCACCCACTTGGTGCCGCGGTAGAGGCTCTCCTCAAGGAACAGCGCCGTGCGCCGCACCGGCACATATTTCCACTGACTGGTCATGGCGTCCGCGCCCACCAGTGTCCGCGCACCCCACAGCACCGGCCCATACAGCGGGAACGTTCGGAAGCAGTTCAGCCCTAGTGGATTGATCGCCCCGTTTTCCTGGTCGTTGAGTTGGTAGGTCATGCTCTGCACGCCGTTCAGGGTCGCGCCAATACCCGCTGGCGCCTTCCACACTCCGCGCGTTGCATCGGTGTTGGCATACACGCCGGCCACTACGCCAGAGGGAGCAAACGTCCGCAACTGGCCGCTATTCAATGCATCGGCCAAGCGCAGACGTGGGAAGAAAGCTGCGCCGTTTGCGTCCACCACGCCCAGCGTGTTGGTCTTCCAGTCCACCCCTGCGGACACGCTGTTGACGTTGGGCGGCGGGTCGATCAGCAGCATTGCCCGCCGTTGATCGCACAGCGCGATGGCCGCGGAGTAAATCTCTGTGGCGTTGATATTCGGGTCGGGTGAAGCGGGATCGCTGGCCGAGGCACGAGCCGCTTCAGGAATGCTGAGCAGGTTGAAGAGGTCCACCTTGGCCAGCGCGTAGATCCCCGTAAAGGCCAGTGGGTCGCCGATCAGCTCATTGTTCTGCGGCAGTCCCGAGGGCTTTGTGGCCTGTGTGCATGTCACGCCCGCTATGGGATTCACGGTTGCGCCGCCGAGCGCGTAGTGCGCCACATTCACCGCCACGTTGTTGTCTGCGGCATGGTTCAATCCAAGAGCGACTGACGCGTCGTTGTGCGGTGTTGTGATGGTGGTGGGCGTGCCAAACGAGATGATCGCGTCGGGCTGATTCGGCAAGAGCGCATTCACGCGAATTCCCATACCCGTTCCGGTGCCGCTGGGCGCCGCCGAGCACGTCACTGAAGCGCCGGACAGATTGACCATAAGCCAGTTGTTGATGACCTGCTGGAGTTGCGACGCCAGCCCTGAAACCGTCTGTGCAATCGTCGCGCCGGCGCTGATCACCTTGATCGTGGGCGACACGGTGACACCGGGCAATGTCAGAGTCAGGTAGCAGTCCTTATCGGCCGTCGCCGTTGTGTTCCCGCCGCCCAAAGACATATCCACGCTGGTCGCGCCGGTGATAGTGAGCGGTGTGCCCAGAATGCCGGTAACAGCCAAAGGAGTCGTGGGAGAATTGGCAGTTACTTGAACCAGTTGCGAGCCGTTGTCCGGATCGTTAACCACCGCAGTCACGAAGTTCTGACGAGCCGAGTCCAGCGTCACAGACGGGAAGTATTCCTTCGTTCCGTCGAGCAGATCAGTGACCGTCAGGTTAAACGCCAGTGGATCGCCCGTCGCGGTCGATAGGTCAAGCCCCTGCACATCCACGTCCACCAGCAATTGACCGTTGGCCCACTGGCCACTGCTCAACGCTGTGAAGGTGAGTTTGCCGGCGGCGATCTGAACCTCAGCGTATGGAACGGGCGTTGGCGGACCGGCGGGGTAGTGCATCGGCGTTCGCACTACATAGGCCTGCGAACCGCCGTTCTGGAAGAACTGTTGCACGGCGTAGCTCACTTCGCTGTTTGACGCCAGGCCGCCGTAGAGCCTCTCAAAGTCAGAGAAGCTGTAGATACTCTGGGCGCGATTGTCGATGCCCCGCGCGGTGTAGCCCACAAATGCCGCAATCGACGTAGCCACGCCGGTGATCGTATGTACCGGGCTGGGCAGTTCCTGAATGTAGACGCCGGGGTAGGTGTAACTGGTGGACATAGGTATCCTCCCGCCTGGACAGGCGTTAGCGACATAGCGAACTTTCCTGCACCTTGGAGAACCCGCGAACATGGAGGGGATGCGGATTCCCGGAAGCTGTGTGAGAACAAACTGCGAACGAGGCGCTAGCGTAGGCCAGATTTTCAAATGAAGTCAAGATAATTTTTCAATATTTGCGAGCAGCGTCCCGGCGTGCCGTGAAGATAGGTTACTAAGTTATTTCTTTGTAAATAACCGATATCATAACGTTTGTAAGTGGTCTGTCGCTCTTATCGTCAACAGCCGCGGCAATTGCGGCGTCGCGCAACTAAGTGAGGCAGAAAGAATAGAAATGCCGGTGCGCAGGAACATATGTCCGCACACGGACGTATGCAGGACTCAACTTGCCGCCACGCGTTCTGCATATTTCCATCGCGGAACGCGTGGCAAACAAGTGAGATGTTGATGGTCTGGCATGTGGAGCCGGGAGAGGCATTCGTCACGCGCCCTGTTAGGGAATGCGAGCTGCGAGTTTCGCGGCCCTGGATGCGGCTTCTGCGGCATCAGGCTGATTCGCGTAGCCCCCCAGGTAGCGCCCCTTACGAAAGACGCATATCCCATCAAGGTACTGTGCCTTCAACTGAAACGCCTCATCGCCAACCTGCGCGGGTGACGCGCCATCAAATCGCGCTCGCAATTTCTTCATCACTTCAGCTGCGGATTCAGGCGAGGTCTCCAGCACAATAAACGCCTGCCCTTGCTGATACTTTGCCACGTACCCGCGCTTGAGTTGCCGCAGCCCCAGCACGCTTTCCGGGACCAGGCGAATGGAGCCAAGATCCTCTTTGGGAAACCAGTCGATAGCCTCGGGCGGCGTATCCCGGCCATCAAGGCGCTCCTGAATCTTGCTCGCAAAAGCTTGCAGATCCGCGGTGTGGTCGCCTTCCGGTTCAGCGGAGATCTCGACGTAGTACTTGCCCTTGGCGAAGCTGGCGCGCCGCTGTTGCACCTGCCCGCCCATTCCAATCTTGGTGATGGGCATCTTGGGATCGCGATTCGCAGCAAACATGCCGTACGCCATGTCGGAATCGCTCATCTCCGACACATCGATCACCAGCGTGTTTCCACCCGACTTGCAGGTGATTCCCTGCATGCGCTCGAAGCCATAGATGAGATAGCCTTCGGCGTTGCCGTCCATATACTCGTAAAGGCTGTCAGCGACATATTGCCGATTTGGCCCGGACTGTTCCCATCCGGGCACAAATTGGCAACTTAAGGAGTTCTGGGCGTGCGCCATTCCTGCGAAAAACAGGATGGCCACCAACAATCCTCTAGCCCTCATGCAAACAGTTCCTGAGCGCGCGCGACCCGGGCCGATACGTGGACGCCGTAGGGACACTTCACCGTGCATTCGGTACAGTCACCGCACCGCACAGCGACATGCTCGGCGGGCAGTTCCATGAATCTCTCCCGCGCCAGCGCAAATTGGCGATAACCGTCTGCATAGGTGAGGATGCGCAACACATCCGCAACCGGCAAGCCCTGTGCGCAGGTACCGTCGCACTTTCCGCACATGCTGCAGTAGAGCGGCCGAATCTGCTCCAGGTGCGCAGTCAGCAGCTTTTCGTCGCTGGCGGAGAACGGATTCCCCATGGCCGTCAGGTTCTCGTCCAACTGGTCCATGTCCGTCATGCTGGGAATGGTCGTCGAGACGCCCGGCTTCTTGATCACCCACTTCAGCGCGGCCAGCAAGGCGCCGTCCCGCGTCAGCTTCTGATAGGTTGGATCGGTCGGCTTCAGGCTTCGAAATCCTCCGGCCATCACCTTCATCGCCACCACGCCCATGCCTGCCTTCGTGGCCGAATCAATCGCCTGATCCATGCTCGGATCCATTGAGAAGTTGTAGGCCGTTAGCACCACGTCGAAGGTGCCCTTCTGCGCCAGCCAGGGCAGCAGTTCCTGCTGGCCCTTGTGGGTGCTCGCGCCGGCAAAGCGAATCTTGCCCTGCTTCTTGGCAAGCTGTTGCGCCTCAATCATGTCGTCGCGAATATCGGCGGGGCTGTCCTTGCCGTGCAGATACCAGATATCAACGTAGTCCGTGTTCAGTTCGCGCAGGCTGGTTTCGAGATCATTCAGCAGCCCTGTCTTGTCTTGCGCGCCCGACTTGGTTGAGAGCACAACCTGCTTGCGCTTGGCGCCCAGCGCCGCGCCCACCATGCGTTCATTGTTGCCGTGCTGATAGCCGCGCGCAGTATCAAAGTAGTTGATGCCCACATCGACCGCGCGCTCAATCACACTGGGGTCCGACGTGATCATGCATCCAAAGCCCAGCGTGGTCACCTTGAGCCCCGTGCGGCCCAGCGTTCGGTGGTCAAGTTTGACCGAGGAGCTGGGCGTCTTCTCGGTGGGTTTCTCTGACGACTGCCAGAGCCCCATGCTGGAACTGGTAAGCCCCATGCTGGAACTCGCACCCATGACAGGAAGAATCAAACCGGCGGACAAAAAGTCCCGGCGAGACGTCTTTGGCTTCATAAAACGGTACCTCGATTAGTTGCGAATCATCATAGCCCCATCCCGAGTTGGTGAAAAGGGGCGCTATCACAGCAAAATTCAGCTCAAATGCCGACCAAATTGGTCGGTCTCTGTCCAACTGCCGAGAGTTCTTTCTGCTTGCGCCGCCTTCTATACTGAAGCCACCATGAGTCCCAACGTCCAAGCCACCGTCCGCACGCGTTCCCAAGCCCTCCAACAGCGCGCCGAGCGCTTCTTCCCCGGAGGCGTAAATTCGCCTGTGCGGGCCTTCAGGGCCGTTGGTGGGGCACCGCCGTTTGTTGAGAGCGCCCAGGGCGCCTGGCTCACCGATGCCGACGGCAACCGCTACATCGACTACTTCGGCTCCTGGGGCCCGATGATCCTGGGGCACGCCTTTCCGCCCGTGGTCGAGGCCATTGAGCGCGCGGCCCGCAGCTCCGCCAGCTTTGGCGCCTCTACGGCCGCGGAGGCCGATCTGGCCGAGCGCGTCACCGTCTGCTATCCGGCTATTGAAAAGCTGCGCTTCGTCAGTTCCGGCACTGAGGCCACCATGTCTGCCATCCGGCTGGCCCGTGCCGCCACCGGCCGCAAGATCATCGTCAAATTTGAGGGTTGCTACCACGGCCATGCTGACGGGCTGCTGGTCAAGGCGGGCTCCGGCGTAGCCACCTTTGGCATTCCCGGTTCAGCCGGCGTACCCGAGGAGATCGCCCACCTCACCCTCGCTCTGCCCTACAATGACATCGCTGCCGTGGAAGCCGCCTTCGACGCCCATCCCGGAGCCATTGCCGCCATTATTCTGGAGCCTGTTGTCGGAAACGCCGGATGCATTCCGCCCGCGCCCGGCTACCTGGCCGGGCTGCGCGCGCTCACCTCCCGCGAAGGGGCGCTGCTCATCGTGGACGAAGTCATGACCGGCTTCCGCGTGGCCCTGGGCGGAGCATTGCAGCTATTTCGAGTCGACGCGGATCTGGTCACGCTGGGCAAGATCGTCGGCGGAGGCCTGCCCGTGGGCGTCTTCGGCGGCAAGCGCGCCTTTATGGACCTGCTGGCCCCGCTCGGTCCCGTCTACCAGGCGGGAACTCTTAGCGGCAATCCGCTGGCCATGGCCGCCGGCATCGCTACCATCTCCTACCTTCAGAAGCACGCCAGCGAGGTCTATCCGCGCCTCGAAGCCACCGCCAAGGCGGTCACCGAGGGCGTAGCCGCAGAGGCGGCCAGAGCCGGCATTCCCCTTACCCTCAACCGTGTAGGCGCCATGTGGACCTGGTTCTTTACCCCCGGCCCGGTCGCCGACTACACCCAGGCCGCAACGAGCGATACAGCCGCCTTCGGCCGTTTCCACCACGCCATGCTCAACCAGGGCATCTGGCTGCCGCCAAGCCAGTTCGAAGCCGCTTTTCTCAGCACCGCCCACGGCGAAGAGGAAGTAGCCGCCACCATCGGCGCCGCGCGCGAGGCGTTCAAAGCCGTCTGAGCGACGATGGGGCACGGAATCTCAATTTGGCCAGATCACTCAGTCCACGTATCCAGCTTCACAAAGCGGTGAGTAGCTTTGTACCGGGCAATAAGCTGACCCGCCGCAGCCACCGACGGTCCCCGATTCGCGCCCAGGCTCAAGTGCCCGCCGTCGTGGAGCACGATGTTCGTTGCCCAACCGCGCCTCTGGTTCCCGTCAATCTTCCCCATCAACCGTTTCGCAATCCGATCTGCGGAGGGCTCGCTCCAGTCGCTGGTAATGGCGTTCCACAGCACAGGCGTCATTTCCAGCTCCCGCGCAATCCGCAACACCACCGGCCTACGCCCGCCGAACGGCGGACGGAAAAACCGCACAGGCGCACCCGTAATTTGCTCCAGTGCCTTTCTGGTTCGTGACAGTTCCTCGCGCACGTGGCTCGCCGCGGTGATCGCCAGATTCGGATGGCTCCAGGAGTGGTTCCCGATCAGGTGGCCAGCCTCGGCGATGCGCCGCACCAGCGCCGGTTCAGCCTGCGCATAGCGGCCCACCATGAAAAACGTTGCCCTCACACCGTGGTCGGCCAGAATATCGAGCAGGCGCGGCGTCCAGGCCGGGTTGGGCCCATCGTCGAAGGTCAGCGTCAGTTCGCCAGGCTGCGGCGGAGCGATGAGCGCCCGCCCGAAGATCCGCGAACCCGGCCACATGGCCGCATAAGCACAGCCTCCTGCAGCCAGCCCCGCCGCGCCAATTGCGCCCAGTCCCGCGTAAACCCCTGTAGTTAGTGGGAAAACCATGCTATCTATCAGTGTGCAGCGCGGAGGGGATGGACTGCAAGCTCCGCTTCCCACCACACCATTCCACGCCCGGCAAACCCGATGACCGGAGGCAGATCTTCATCGCTGGGACGGAAAAATGGGACGCCACCGTTGCTCCCACACCTGCAATCGGGCGTATACTCTGCTTGTTCGGGCCGCATCCTGGGTGAACGGAGCGGCACTGGAGACAACCATGAGCCTCACAAACTTCCCCGACGGTGGCATGTCGTCCACCGGCGCTCCCGTCACAAAAGTCACCATGCCCGCACTGACTGAGATGAAGCGCCAGGGCAAGCCCATCTCCGCACTTACCGCCTACGACTACGCCACCTCGCGCTTGGTCGACGAGGCCGGCATCGACCTGGTGCTGGTGGGCGACTCGCTGGCCATGGTGGTTCTGGGCCACGAAAACACCCTCGCCATTACCGTGGACGAAATGCTGCACCACACCCGCGCCGTGCGACGCGCCGTGCGCCGCGCCCTGGTGGTGGCCGACATGCCCTTTGGCAGCTATCACGGCACCGTAGCCGAGGGCCTCGCCAACGCCGTTCGCTTCATCAAAGAAGCTGGCGCCGAAGCGGTCAAGATCGAAGGGCCGCGCGTTGAACTGGTGCGCGCCCTCACTGAGGCCGAGATCCCCGTGGTGGGTCATCTGGGACTCACACCGCAGAGCATCCACCGCATGGGCGGCTACCGCGTGCAGGCCCGCACGACTGAAACCGTTCTGAAGCTCAAAGCCGACGCGCATGCCCTGGCAGATGCCGGAGCCGGCGTGCTGGTGCTGGAAGGTGTTCCGCGCGAGGTGGCTGCAACCATCACCGCCGAGCTGCCCATTCCCACTATCGGCATCGGCGCTGGCCCCGACTGCGACGGCCAGATTCTCGTCTTCCATGACCTGCTGAACCTGACCTTCGCGCCCGCAGCCAAGTTTGTGCGCCGCTACGGCGATGCCGCCCTGCTCATCCGCTCCGCTGTCGAGCACTATCGCGAAGACGTGGAGCACCGCGCCTTCCCCTCAGACGAAGAAAGCTATCATCTACCCGAGGCAGCGCGTAAGGCTCTCGACCAGTTTCCCGAGGCGGGCGCGCTGCGCAAAGCCTGATGGAAATTCTTCGTACCGTAAATGAACTCCGCCAGTGGTCCCGTCGGGCACGAAATATCACCCGTAACACCGTGGGACTCGTGCCGACCATGGGTGCACTGCACGCCGGCCACGGATCGCTCATCCGTGCCGCCAGCGCCTCGTGCAGCCATGTCGCTGTCAGCATCTTCGTCAACCCCACCCAGTTCGGCCCCAAAGAGGATTACGCGCGCTACCCGCGCACCTTTGACGCGGATTGCGCGCTCGCCGAGTCTGAAGGCGCCAGCGTCGTCTTCGCCCCCTCGGTGGAAGAGATCTATCCCGCGGGCGCGGCCACCTTCATTGATGTCGAAGGCCTCAGCGACCGCCTCGACGGCCAGTCCCGCCCCGGCCACTTTCGCGGAGTGGCCACCGTGGTCTCCAAGCTCCTCATCGCCGCCGAGCCGGACTGCGCCTTCTTTGGCCAGAAAGACGCCGCGCAAGTGGCAGTTCTGCGCCGCATGGTGACCGACCTGCGCCTCGCCGCCGAAATCGTGGTTTGCCCCATCGTTCGCGAGTCTGATGGGCTGGCCCTCAGCTCGCGCAACACCTATCTGAGCCCTGCTGAGCACACCCAGGCCCTTGCCCTCAGCCGCTGTATCCGCAACGCCGAGTCGCTTGTGGCCTCCGGCCAGCGCCGCGACCGCATGCTCATTGAGACCGCCCGCCAAATCCTGTCTGCCGAGCCCGATATTCGTACGGACTATATCGAACTGGTGGACTGGGGCACGCTGGAGCCGGTGGAATTCGCCGTTCCCGGCAGTCTTTTCGCCGTCGCCGCCTGGGTTGGCGATACTCGCCTCATCGACAACACCGTCTTCTCCTAACGCACAAGAATCCCGTTGCGCAAGCGCTCGCCGTGGCTGCACTCTGGATGCAATGCCGGAACTCCCCGACATCTCCGCGTACATCACTGCGCTCGACGCCCGCATCCTCAATCAGCCGCTGGAGCGCGTTCGCCTGGGCAGTGTTTTTCTCCTCCGCACCGCCGACCCGCCTTTGGCCGCCGCCGAAGGCCGCCCGGTGCGCGAACTCCGCCGCATCGGCAAGCGCATCGCCATCGGTGTCGAGGGCGATCTATGGCTGGTCCTTCATCTCATGATCGCCGGGAGGCTTCACTGGAAGCCGCCCCAGGCCAAGCTCACAGGCCGAAACGCTCTTGTAGCCTTTGATTTCCCCACCGGCTCGCTGGTCCTGACAGAAGCCGGCTCCAAGCACCGTGCCTCACTTCACGTCCTCCGCGGAGAAGAGGGTCTGCGCTCCGTCAATCCCGGTGGCGTCGAGATCTTCGCAACGGACCTCGACGGCTTTCGCGCCGCGCTCACCTTTGAAAATCGCACTCTCAAGCGCGCCCTCACCGATCCGCGCCTTGTGAGCGGCGTCGGCAACGCCTACTCTGACGAGATCCTCCACGCCGCCCAGCTCTCGCCCATCGCGCTTACCCATAAGCTCACGCCCGAAGAATGGGACCGGCTCTTCGCCGCCACGCGCTCCACCCTCACCCTCTGGATAGACCGCCTGCGGACAGAAGCTGAAAAGAGCTTCCCTGAGAAAGTTACGGCTTTTCGTCCGAAGATGGCCGTCCACGGCCGCTTTGGCCTGCCCTGCCCG
>VFSW01004018.1_pt1 | contig 21965 bp, 16 predicted proteins | sample 5358111 | NCBI WGS metagenome assembly VFSW01 (sample SAMN11554181, study PRJNA540505) | mine drainage metagenome | isolation source: sediment from site ElyBrook_90M | place: USA: Ely Copper Mine, Vershire, VT | collected 2017 | reverse complement strand
AGAAGGCTCCCGCCAAGAAGGCAGTTGCGAAGAAGGCTCCCGCCAAGAAGGCCGTGGCCAAGAAGGCTCCCGCCAAGAAGGCCGCAGCCAAGAAGGCTCCCGCTAAGAAGTAGTGGAACCGCACGAACGTCCTCGAACGAGGATGTGAGGGTCGAGGGGGTCGAGAGACCCCCTCGATTTCTTTTTGTTCAAGGTACGAGGTCTTCGAGTTCGTCGACGTCGTGGGCCCAGGCGCTGGTGAGGATCGTCAGATTCTCCAATCCCAAGCGATTCGCTTCGTCGACGTGCCGACGGGCGGAGTCCGAACCGAAGGCGAATTGAAAACTACATCCGGTCGGTACCGCGAGGACATTGGTCCCCGTGCCGTGGTGGTCAGCGACGATGGTGACCGCGGCGGGTGGCTCCCAGGCTCCCAGACCCACGGGATTACGCAGATCGCCGTGGGCGACGACGATTGTCTCGTACCGTGGCGAGAGAAGACTGTGCGCGTTCTGGACCGCTGCGTTGAGTCCTTGGGCATCGCTGAGGATTACGTCGGCGCCGAGAGAATGGGCGAACTGCGCAATCGAGTCTGATTCACACGCCACGTACACTGGGCGGGGCCGCCCGGCCACGATCACGCCCTTCGCCCATTCCTCGCAGAGTCTTTCGACTTCGATGACGCCGGCGCGTCGCAATCGGGTCTTTGAGTGGGAGAACTCCCTCAACGGGACAACGATGGCGAGGGGCTCCATGGTCGACACATCCTAGGGGGAGGACCGGGCCAGTCCACTAACGCGGACGTGTTGTCAATTACGAGGTGCGTGATCGAGATGGTCGGGTGGTCGAGGGCTATGATTTGCTGCTAATGACTTCGTTGCTATCGGTCCAGAACCTGTCGGTCCAATTCAGGGTCCAAAAGAAGCTCGCGACCGCGGTCCACGACTTCTCTCTCGACATTCAACCCGGAGAATGCGTCGGACTGGTGGGCGAGTCGGGTTGCGGCAAGACCACGACGGGTTTGGCCGTCATGCGACTGTTGCCCAATAACGGACATATCTCGGCGGGACAGGTCCTGTTGAACGGGGTGGACCTGGCGTCGCTCAGCGAAGAGGAAATGTGCAAGCACCGTGGTAAGTCGGTGGCGTTGATCCCTCAGGACCCGATGAGTTCGCTCAATCCCACGATGAGAATCGGTCGCCAGATCGGCGAAGGTCTGCGAATCCACGAGGGCGCTACTGACGTCGAGGCACGCAAGCGTGCTCTCGAGGTGCTCGAGATGGTGGAGATGCCTCGCCCCGCGGAACGTCTCGATCAGTACCCCTTCGAGCTGTCCGGGGGACTTCGCCAGCGTGTCATCATCGCGATGGGCTTGGTGAACAGCCCATCGCTATTGATCGCCGACGAACCAACCACTGCTCTCGACGTCACCATCCAATCGCAGATCCTCGACATCCTGGACAATCTGCGCGCTGAGCTCAAGATGGCCATGCTCTTGATCACCCACGATATGGGAGTCATCGCGGGTCGCACGGACCGCGTGGTGGTCATGTACGCCGGCGAAAAGGCGGAAGAGGCGGCGACAGAGCCTCTCTTCACCGCGATGCGCCACCCTTACACGCAGGCGTTGCTGGCGTCGATGCCCAGCATGGAGAACACCTCCAAGCACCGTCTGGACTCTATTGCGGGAATGCCGCCGAACCTTTCCAATGAGATAGTGGGTTGCCGATTCGCCCCGCGCTGTCCCCGCGCCAGCGACCAATGCCGCGAGGTCGACCCTCCCCTTGAGGGCAGCGACCACCTCTTCGCCTGTTTTCACCCGGTGGACGGACCCGCACCGCTGCGAGTTCGCGTCGAGTCCGTGGCGTCCACCGAGATCAAAAGCCGCAAAGAGATCCTGCGGGCTCAGGGTATCGTTAAGGAGTTCCCCATCAAGGATGGCATTGTGCGCCACAAGGTGGGAGCGGTGCACGCGGTCTCGGACGTGTCCTTCAACCTATACGAAGGCGAGACTTTCGGACTGGTGGGCGAGTCGGGTTGCGGCAAGACCACGATCGGTCGTTTACTGGTGGGACTCGAACCACTGACGGCCGGTGAAGTCTATTTCGACGACCAGTTGGTCTCGGCGAAGGGATACAAGCCCTCGCGGGTCTCGCGACGCGACCGACAGATGATGTTCCAAGACCCGTATTCGTCGCTCGACCCTCGCCTCAAGGTGGGCGGAATCCTCGGTGAGCCCCTGGCCATCCAGCGTATCGGCAGTCGCTCGGAACAGGCGAAGCGCGTGGCGGAACTGCTCAGTTCCGTCGGCCTCGACCCACAGGTCGCTGACCGGTACCCGCACGAATTTTCCGGTGGTCAACGTCAGCGCATCGGTCTGGCGAGGGCTCTGGCCCTCAACCCCCGTCTCATCGTGGCGGACGAGCCCGTGTCTGCGCTCGACGTGTCGGTCCAGGCCCAGATCTTGAATCTCATGAAGGACCTGCAGGCGCAACACGGGATGACCTACGTGATGGTGAGCCACGACCTCGCAGTGGTCTATTACATGGCTGACACCATCGCGGTGATGTACCTCGGCAAAATCGTGGAGATCGGCGACGCCGAATCAGTATTCCGTTCGCCCGCCCACCCCTATACCCAGGGGCTGCTCGACGCCGTTCCGGTCCCTGATCCGACACTGGACAAGGGCGAACGAATTCGGGTGAGCGGCGAACTCCCCTCGGCGATCAATCCACCGTCGGGGTGTCGTTTCCGGACTCGTTGTCCCTTCGCTCAGGAGATTTGCGCCGAAGAGGAACCTGGCTTTAAGGACTTCGGCGTCACCCAACGGGCGGCGTGTCACTTCCCCCTGAAGACGCCCGTCGCCTTATCGCTGAACGCCCACTAGGCAGTTCGCGCACTCCGCGAGTCGCGGGGCGAAAGTAATAGTTCGTTAGCGCTCGAGCAAGCGTACTTCGAAGGCGTCGCGCAGAGCTTCACCGACGTAGGTGATGGCCACGATCAACAAGATGAAGATGACGGCGAGGGGATACAACTGCCACCAGTAGCCGTTCGCCAGGTACTGTGATGCGTTGTTGAGCATGGTGCCCCAGTCCGTCGCCGGCAGCGGCATGCCGAGTCCGAGGTAGCCCAAAGTGGTCAGGAACAAGATGGCGTCGGCGACGGCGAAGGTCGAGACGGTCACGATATTACTGACGGAGTTAGGGAACACGTGACGTCGGATGATGTGCCAACTCCCGCCACCCATGGAGCGCGCGGCCTGGGAATACTCGAGTTCCTTGATCAACAGGGCGTCACCTCTGATGATCCTCGCGTTGCCGAACCAACCAATGACACCGATGATCACGATGAGACTCGTCACGGTGCGCGGGAAGACCGTGACCAGGGTGATGAGGAGGAAGAGCACGGGAATGGACAACAAGGCGTCGAGCAGGCGCATCAGGACAGTGTCCACCAAACCGCCCAGGAACCCCGCAATCATGCCGTAGAGCGTGCCGACGACGATGGTCACGAAGCCCGCTAGGAGGCCCAACGACAGTGAGTATTCTCCGCCGAACATGATGCGACCCAATTCGTTGTACCCCGACGCGTCTGTCCCGAGCCACGCACTCGCGGAGGGCGGCGCATTCTCCGGGTTGAAGAGGGCGGTCGCCTGGTTGGTCTGATTGGAATGCCACACCACCGGACCCAGAAAGCAGAAGAGGAAGATGAGGGCGATGTAGATCACCGAAGCGATCGCCAACTTGTTCTGCATGAAGATCCGCAGTCGTTGTCGCCAGAGCGGGACGAAAGCCGCGAAGGTTGATTCATCGTCGGCGAGCGGTGCGGGGGAGTGCCCCTTGGCCACCTCTTCGGCGAGAACGGTCTGCTCACGGATGCTCATTGAATTGGGTGTCAACAACTCGCTCGGTGACACTCGCCCCCCAGGGGTGATGAATTCCTCGGAGGAAGATGAGTCGTTGGGTGTCACGATCGCCCCTCCACCCGTACGCGAGGATTGATCACGCCCAGAGCCACGTCGGCCAAGAGATTGCCGAAGAGGGTCAGGATTGTTGTCAGGAGAGTGATCCCGAGCACGGTCGGAATGTCGCTATAGGTAGCGGCGTTGACCGTTTGATAGCCGATGCCTTCGTAGTTGAAGACCGACTCCACGATGAGCGCTCCGCCGAACAGCCCCGGGACGAACAATCCCAGGATGATGACGATGGGCCCGAGGGCGTTGCGAAAGGCGTGGCGAAAGAGGACCCGGCGCTGCGAGCACCCCTTGGCCTTGGCCGTGCGGATGTAATCCTGCACTAGGACGTCCAATACGGCGGATCGCATGAACCGACTCAAGAATGCGAGACTGAGCAGGGTAAGAGCGGCCACCGGCAAGATGAAGGCCTTGGGGTCGGTGAAGATCAACCATGCCGAATCGGTCGTCGGCGGCGTCGGCAGGTGAATCGTCCCGATACTGAACCAGGTGATGATCAGCAAGCAGAGAAGGAACGCCGGCACGCCGTACAGGATGAAAAGTACGCTGGTCGCTGAGTAGTCGAAGGCCGAGTTGCGCCGGGTCGCCTGGTACGCGCCCAGGGGCAACGCGATGAGGACGGTGATGATCAATGAGATCAGCGCGAGCCAGATGGTTCGTGGGATATAGGTGACCATCAATGACCAGACCGTCTGCTGATTCTTCCACGAGTATCCCCAGTTCCCGTGCAGAATGAGTTGAGTGAGGTAGTCCCAGAAGCGTATGTAGAACGGTTGGAGAAGGCCGTTCTGGGCCGCGAAGGCGTGGACCGCTGCCGGGGTCGCGTGGTTCTGCAAGATCACGTAGGCCGGCGCGAGGATACCGCCGGTCTCGAAGTAGGGGAGAATGAAGGTGACGAACATCACGATGAGCAAGACGGCGATCGATTGGACGAATCGTCGAATGAGGTACGCAATCACGAGTGAAGTCTAGCAATCTACCCGCCTCGAATCCGTGGTGCCCTCACAACAGTTTCTACGTGTTGAAGAGGTGGTTTAACGAAAAAAGGAGGGTCCCCGAAGGGACCCTCCTTTTTCTCAAATGACCGCTAGCCGAAGTAGTAGTACTCCGGGTTGAAGTTGGTCAGCGAGTTCGGCGTGAAGCCGATCTTGCTCTTCAACGTCTTGATGACCTCGCCGATACCTTGGCCCGAGTAGGCGTTGGTGCCGTTGGGCTGGTAGAGCACGGGTAGCTGCTGGGCCGCGTAGTTCGCGAACGCCCCGAGCTTGGTCGTGCCGAAGGTGGTGGCCTTCACCAGGGTGGTCAACGTGGGGTTACTGTAGGCACCGATGTTGAAGCTGGCGCCCGGCACGAAGAGTGACTCACCCGACGGGTAGTAGTCGGGAGCGTAGATCCATCCCGCACCCCAGAGGCAGATGCTCCAGGTGGCGGCGTTGCTCACGCAGTCACCGACGACCTTGTTGAAGGGCTCCGCGAGGGTCTTGGCAGTGATGCCAATGGAGTTCCACTCCGACACCTCGGTCGAGACCTGGGTCTGGAGCGACGGGATGCCGCTGCCGTACTCCAAGGTCACCGTCAAGACGTCGCCCTTACTGATGCCCTTACCGCACTCGTTGGCCGCGGCACCCGGCTTATCGCACACCGCGCTACCCGAGGAGATGTTCCACCCGTGGCTCTTCAGCAACGCGGCAGCCTTGGTCGGGCTGTAGGGGTACGGGTTCTTCGTCGATACTGGTCCCGAGATCGCCGCCGAAGTGACCGGAGGCAGTGGATTGATCTGCTGGTAGCCGTAACCCTTGAAGATCTGCTTGATCATCAGCGGCTGGTCCACCGTCATCTGCAAGGCCTGACGGATGTAGAACTGGTCGAGGAACTTGGCTTCGGGGCTCTTCGGGTTGAAGTTGTAGGCCGCGTAGTCAACGGACCACGGGGCGCCCACTTCCAGGTTGTACTTACTCGCGACCGCCGACCAGTTGGCACCCGGGTTCGACGGAGAGCCGCTCGAGGTCAAATTGGTCGGGTCCACGTATCCGAGGTCGATCTTGCCCTGGCGCAGAGCGACCTGCTCAGCGGCAGTCGTCGCGTAGGGAATCTCGACTACGGAGGCGACCATCGACTTCTGAGGACCGCTGTAGCTCTTGTTCGGTACGAACGTCGCGTTACCCAGGCTGTCGAAGTGCGACAGGATGTAGGGCCCACTGGCCCCACTCTGCCAGAAGGTGTCGGCGTAGGTAGTGAGCTTGCTCGCGATACCCTGGCCCGTCTTGCCGACGAGGTAGTTGAACACCGAGGTGCACGCCGCGTCGGTCGCCTTAGCGCCGTACGCACCACTGGCGCACGCCGCCGGGGTGTTGGCAGCCGAGACGCTCCAGGCATCGGGGAACGGGGTGATCTCTGACAGGTAGTTGTAGAGGATCCAGTTCGGGTTCACCGATGTCGTGAAGTTGATCGTCACGGTGTTACCACTAGACGTGACGCTCTTCACCTGGTCGGGGATACCGTAACCCGCGTTGTAGCCGCAGTAATTCGTCTTCTCCGCGTGGTACAGGTTCAAGAAGAACATGACTGACTGGGCGTTGATCGTTTGTCCGTCGGCGAACTTCCATCCCTTGGTGTTGATGGTGACGGAGTGATTGCCGTTGCCCATGACCGGGTTGGTCGCCAACGAAAGGCTCTCGTTGTAGGTCGCCGCAGCGCCGGTACCAAACCAATAGAGCGGACGATACGTCAAATCTTGGAAACCATTGATGTTCGACACTGAGAAGAAGGTGCACGACATGTAGGGGAAAATGTAATTCGGTGACGCTCCAGGTCCCTCGGCGAAGGTCAGCGTCCCGCTTGGGGTGGCCGCACCACTCACGCTCGGAGCCACGAGGCCGAGCGTCAACGCACCAGCCGCCAGGCCGATAGTCGTCGCGAGCCTGAGCTTGTGTCTAATTTGCATAGTGTTATTGCCTCCCTAAACCACCGAAGTGGTTGATTGAACCTGCCCATCGATAAGACGGGCTGGATGTCACTGTATCGGCAGGAGGGTGCCTTCACAAGAGAACAGTGTGAAGATCATAAGAATTAATGAAGGAGAAATCGTCGTCTCGTCACGCTTACCAGCGGGCATGTTACGAACGTTGTTCCTGGTCAACTTGCATTACGCGCCAATTCAGGGATACCGATTCTCTTCGAAGTCCGGCGCCAGTGCTGTGCGGACTCTTGTTGACTTCCAAACGATCCTCACGGCGTGATTTTTCGCTTTCAATATGATGCATGAGGGTCCGCCGCGGGTGCGAGAGAATCACCCCATGGCGAAGCGAGCGACAATGACTCTCCCGCATCTCGAGGTTGAAGCCGATTTGTTTCGCGAAGGCTTCACCACCATTGCCGCGATCGACGAGGTCGGACGGGGAAGCATCTTTGGCCCATGCTGCATCGGGCTCGTCGTGATCGACGCCAAGGTGGGACCGTTTCCCCAAGGACTTCGTGACAGCAAATTACTCGCCGAGAAACGTCGTATCGAATTGAAGGAGCCCATCGAACGTTGGGTCGTCGACTACGCGCTGGGCGAATCGAGCGCGCAGGAGATCGACGACTACGGGCTCACCGCCGGGCTCCGCTTGGCAGCTCGTCGGGCCCTGGCTCAACTGGCGCGCACCCCCGACGTCGTCCTCCTCGACGGTTCCTTCGATTGGCTCAGCGACGCGCCAGCACTGCTGCTCGAAGCGCCCTATCCCGACGTCACGGTGCCCGAGGTACGCACGAGGATCAAGGCCGATCTCACGTGCGCGAGCGTCGCGGCGGCGAGTGTGCTCGCCAAGGTGCATCGCGACCTTCTCGTCATCGGTCTCGCTCGCCAGTTCCCGGGTTACGACCTCGAAAGCAACAAGGGATACGCCACCGCAGCCCACATGGCCGGCCTGCGTCTCCTCGGACCGAGTGAATTCCACCGCATTTCATGGAAACTGCCACCGCGCACCGTTGGCTAGGTTCCTAGGTTCCTAGAGCGTCAGGCGATGTGCAGGTGCTCAAAGGCCATGCGCACCTCGCTCGCCAGCAGGTCGGGGTGCGAGAGGTGCGCTCCGTGCTGGGCGCCGGCAAGTTCACGAGAGGAGAAGTATGGGCTTGCGTTCTCAAGCTGGCGCGCCAGCGCGTGGTAGTAGGGCGCGGCACGGTGATCACCGTAGAGGTAGCGCACTGGCACGGTGATCTCGTCAAGTTCGAAGGGCGCCAGTGGCGACGTTATCTCGGTGAGGTCCGCGCGGAGTGCCGGGCCGTCGAGGCGGCGCGACTCCTGTTCTGGAGCGCTCAATCGTTCCCACGACGAGTCCGATACCACGCGGCGAAAGAAACGTTCCGCATCGAGGGCAGCATTCTCGCTGGGAGCCGGAGTGGGCGAGGGCCGCGCGAGCACCCAGGGGAGAGGCGACTCGTAGGCCACGACGACCTTCGCGCTGTCGCGGTCGCGTGCCACCAGGGTTAAGGCGACCAGACCACCAAAACTGTGTCCTAGGAGGATGACGGGAACCGTCGGTGCGGCCCACCTGACAACACGATCAAGGTCATCGACGTGTTCATCGAGGGTCCCCGGACCAAGGGACCGTGATCTTTGGTATCCCCTACGGTCGTAGGCGACCACGTCAAAGTCCTCAAGTCGGCGACTCAGCCGGGTGAAGGAGGCGGCCCGGTCGAGTCCACCGTGGATCGCCACGACGGTAGCTCGCGGCCGACGTACACGGTGCTGAGCCAGGGCGAGTTCGCCCAGTGGCGAGGGTTCGAGGTAGCGCAGTCCCGACGAGGTTGGGGCACTGTCCACGGTGCCAAGTTACCCGCTGGTGTTGGAAGAAATGGCATCGTGAAGAGGTACTGCGCTTGGCTTTTGCCAACCTCGTCTGTCGGACAATGCAATTAGGCTGGAGAACGTGACGACTCCTCTTGACTCTCCCGTTTCTCAGCCTCACAAGGGTTCATTTGGACCCAATGCCTGGTTGGTCGACGACATGTACGACCGATTCTTGAATGACCCCACGGCGGTCTCGCCCAGTTGGCGCGAGTTCTTCGCCGACTATCAGCGTTCAGCGGTTCCCACAGTGAGCACCACTCACGCGGTGGTGGCGTCGCCGGCACCTAAGGCCGTTGAGGTGAACCCCGAGGCGACGCCCCTTCGTGGTGCGGCCGCGCGCATCGTGACGAACATGGAAGCGTCACTCGCGGTACCGACGGCCACTAGCGTTCGCACCGTTGCCGCTCGCTTGCTCGAAATCAACCGGGCGTCGCTCAATGAGTCCCTGGGGCGCACCACCGGGGCCAAGGTGTCCTTCACTCACCTCATCGCCTTCGCGATCATTCACGGGCTCAAGGCGATTCCCTCGATGAACGCCACCTTCGTCGACGCCGTCGACGCCAAGGGCACGCCGGGAGTGATCCGTCACGAGCACGTCGGACTTGGTCTTGCCGTCGACGTCGAGCGCCCCGATGGGACGCGCAACCTCCTCGTCCCGGTTATTCGCGACGCCGACACCATGGATTTTCGTGAATTCCTACTCGCGTACGAGGAACTCGTGCGCAAAGTGCACAGTGCGACGTTTGGCGCCGACGATTTCGTGGGAGCCACGTGCTCCCTCACCAACCCCGGCACGCTCGGCACCGTGCAGTCGGTACCACGTCTCATGCCCGGACAAGGGGCGATCTTCGGAGTGGGCGCACTCGCTTGGCCCGCGGGATTCGAGGCGGCCGACCCACACGCGCTGGCGGAACTCGGGGTGGGCAAGATCATGACCCTGACCTCCACCTACGATCACCGCATCATCCAGGGTGCCGAGTCGGGCCTCTTCCTCAAGTACGTTGCGGAATGCCTGACTGGTGGGCATAGTTTCTACGACGAAGTCTTTGAAGCGCTTGGCATCCCCTACGAGCCCGCGCGCTGGTCAAAAGATTTGCGGACCGACAATGGCGTGAACGGCCACGACAATATATTGAAGCAGATTCGCGTACAGGAACTCATCAACATGTTCCGTGTGCGCGGTCACTTGAACGCGCACCTCGACCCGCTCAACACCGAGCCACCGGCGTTGCACCCCGAATTGGACTTGGCGAGTTACGGACTCTCGATCTGGGATCTCCAGCGCACCTTCGTCGTCGATGGTTTGGCGGGACGCACCGAAGCCACTCTCGAAGAGATTCTGTCCATCTTGCGTGAGGCCTACTGTCGCACGACGGGGATCGAATACGGCCACATCATGGACCCCGCGCAGAAGCGCTGGATCCAAGAGCGTGTGGAGGGGGTGAAGAACGTCACCCCCGTGGAGGAGCAGCGCCACATCCTCAATGCGCTCAATGAAGCCGAAGTATTCGAGCGATTCTTGCACTCACGCTACGTCGGACAGAAGCGCTTCGGCCTCGAAGGTGGCGAGTCGACCATTGTGGCCTTGCAGACGATTCTCGACGCCGCCGCCGATCAGGGGGTGCGTGAGTCGGTGATCGGGATGGCTCACCGCGGGCGTCTCAATGTGCTCGCCAACGTGGTGGGTAAGTCCTACAGCGACATCTTCTCTGAGTTCGAGGGCAACCTCGATCCCGAGAGCGTCCAGGGTAGCGGTGACGTCAAGTACCACAAGGGCGCGCGCGGCGTCTACAAGAACGCAAACGGCGCCACCATCAATGTGTCGATGGCGTCGAACCCCTCGCACCTCGAAGCGGTGAGCCCCGTCGTCGAGGGCATCGTACGTGCGAAGCAGGATCAGGTCGTTCGACCGAGCGACGGGACCAATTGGGTCGTCGGACCCGACCACTTCCCCTTCTTGCCGATTCTGGTCCACGGCGACGCCGCGTTCGCCGGCCAGGGTGTGGTGGCTGAGACGCTCAACCTCTCGCAGCTATCGGGCTATCGAGTGGGCGGGGCGGTGCACATCGTGATCAACAATCAGGTCGGCTTCACCACCGCGCCGGAATCGGCTCGCTCGAGTTTCTACCCGACCGACATCGCCAAGATGATTCAGGCGCCAGTCCTACACGTCAACGGCGATGACCCCGAAGCGTGCGCGCGGGTAGCGCGACTGGCCTACGACTATCGACAGGAATTCCACCGCGACGTCGTCATCGACATTGTCTGCTACCGACGACACGGCCACAACGAGGGCGATGATCCGAGTTACACCCAACCTCAGATGTACAAGATCATTGATCAAATGCGCTCGGTGCGAAAGGCGTACACCGAGACCCTGATCCGCCGAGGTGACATGACCATGCAGGAGGCCGAACTGGCCCTCGACCAATTCAACGAGCGACTCCAGAGCGTGCTGGACGAGGTCCGCACCGTGCCCGTACCCGAACTCGAGCAGATCCCGGTGGCGGAGATCCCCGCCGACCTGCCCGCGCCCGAAACCGGTGTGACGAAGGACCGACTGCTCGAGATTGCCCACGTGACGATGTCGGCTCCCGACACCTTTACCATTCACCCCAAACTCGAGCGTCAATTTGTCCAGCGCCGGGCTCTGCTCGAATCGGGCGACGTCGACTGGGCACTGGCCGAAGCGATGGCCTTCGGATCCCTCACCATGGAGGGGACGAACGTGCGACTGATGGGTCAAGATTCGCGTCGGGGAACCTTCTCGCATCGTCACGCCGCGCTGATCGATTACGACAACGGCGCACAATACGTCCCGCTGGCCAATCTCAACTCCCCGGGCTTCTTCACCGTGCGGGACTCTTTCTTGAGCGAATATGCGGCGCTGGCCTTCGAGTACGGGTACTCGGTGGAATCCAACAGTTCACTGGTGATTTGGGAGGCGCAGTTCGGCGACTTTGTCAATGGCGCCGAGATCATCATCGACAACTTCTTGGTGGCCGCCGAGGACAAGTGGGGTCAGACCGCAGGATTGGTGATGCTCCTGCCCCACGGCTACGAGGGTCAAGGTCCCGAGCACTCCAGCGGCCGTATCGAGCGTTTTTTGTCGTTGTGCGCGCGGAACAATATCCGCGTCGCCCAACCTACGACGGGCGCCCAGTACTTCCACCTCCTGCGCAGCCAGGTCCGCCGGGAGCACGTGACGCCGTTGATTGTTTTCACGCCCAAGTCAGGGTTGCGCGCGGTGCAGACGCGTTCGCCCCTCGAATCATTCGAACATGGATCTTTCGCGCGGGTGCTCGACGATGCGGTGCAGGACCGCGCCGGGGTGACCCGCGTCGTGCTGGCCAGCGGGAAGGTGTCGCACGAGGCCATCGCTCGACGCGACGAGCTCGGTCTCGCGAACGTGGCGGTGGTGCGGGTCGAGCAGATCTATCCGTGGCCCGTCGAGGACATCGAGGCGGTTCTCTTCTCATACCCGAACGCCGATGAGGTGGTCTGGCTCCAGGAAGAGCCCGAGAATATGGGTCCCTGGCCTTTTGTTCACCTGCAGATGCACAAGGCCCTGCGCGATAAGACCGTGCGCCACGTGGCGCGCGCCGAATCGGCGAGTCCCGCGACGGGATCGCACCTAGTGCACGAAGCCGAACAGGCCGATCTGTTCGTTCGAGCTCTCCAGTGAAGCCCCACGTCATCCGTGTCGTCGTCGACGGCTCGAATCTGGCTACCGAGGGTCGCACCATCCCGAGCCTCGTCCAACTCGACGACGCGGTGCGAGCCTTCCTCGAGGAGTACGCTCACGCCGACGTCATTGTGGTGGTTGACGCGAGTTTCGAGCATCGGGTGGCGGCGTCGGAACGTGAGCGTTTCAAGGAGGCCGAGATCGCTGGCGAGATCGTCACGCCCCCGGCCGGAGCGGTGGGACGAGGCGACGCCTTCATCTTGAAGATCGCTCAGCGCATCGGTGCCGTCGTTCTCTCGAACGACTCATTCCAGGAGTTCCACGAACAGTACCCGTGGCTCTTCGACGAGGGGCGCCTCATTGGCGGAAAGCCCGTCAAGGGCGTTGGTTGGGTCTTCACGGAGCGCCTACCGGTGCGCGGCATCAAATCAGTTCGCGCCACCCGCGCGGTCAAGAAGCTGGCGGTTGAACTGCCCGAGGGTGTGGTGCCGGCAATTGGCGATACTCTCACGCCGGTCAAGGCGCCGCGGGCCGCCAAGCGCGCCGTCGTTAAGGCGGAGCCAGTGACCAACACCAGCGCCCCGGTCAAGGTGGCGAAGAAAGCCGCAAGGTCTGAAATCAAGGAACCTAAGGTGACTCGGGCCTCCAAGGAACCCAAGACTGTCGCGAGCGTTGGAGTCGCACCCGCCGCGAAGGCTCCTCGCACGCTCAAGAAGGCCGTCGCCGCCAAGAAGACGGCGGTAAAGAAGGTAGCGTCTGCCCAGCTTGAGAAGCGGGTAGCGGTGCCGGATACACCAGACTCGGCGCCGTCGGCGGTGGCGCTTCGTCGTGGACGTCAACCCGTCAACCCCGAGGGTGGTTTCGCCGCGTTCGTCAAGCAGTACAAAATCGGCGCGACCCTATCGGGCGAGGTGGTGGCCTTCACATCGCACGGTGCCGTCATCAAGGTGATGTTGAAGAACGCGACGCCCATTGAGTGTTACGCCCCCACGACGTCACTCGGAGACCCAGCTCCCGCACGGGCGCGCGATGTTTTGAAGCGCGGAGACCAGCGGTCCTTCCGATTGGTTACCGTGGACAGTGAACGACGAATCGCGGAGTTGGCCCTGACATGACTGAGCTCTCACTCAATCCCGAAGACTGGATCCCTCACCGGGCGCCCTTCTTATTGATCGACGAATTGGTGAGCATCGAGCCGGGCGTGCGCGCGAGCGGTCGCTGGACTCTCAGCGGGGCCGAGTGGTTCTTCCCCGGTCACTTCCCGGGGCGCCCCACCACGCCAGGAGTTCTGATGCTCGAAGCTGTCGCCCAGGTGGGTGCCGTTGCCGTGCTCAGCGACGAGCGATTCACCGGGCGACTCCCCCTCTTCGGAGGTGTCGAGAACGCGCGTTTTCGCCGTCAGGTGCTGCCGGGCGACACGTTGCTGCTCGAGTGCGAGATGACGCGTCTCTCGGCGCGCGGGGGCAAGGGGCACGGACGTGCCTCGGTCGATGGGCAGGTAGCCGTCGAAGCCGACCTCCTCTTCATCCTCGCTGACGCCCCGTGAAAGTAGCCACCTGGAATGTCAATTCGTTGACAGCGAGGTGGCCGCGGGTCCAGGAGTGGATTCGACTACACGAACCCGACGTCGTACTGATTCAAGAGACCAAGCAAGGTGACGAGAAGTTTCCCTTCTTCGCCCTCTCGGAACTTGGTTACGAGGCTGCGCATTTCGGCCAGGGGCGCTGGAACGGTGTGGCGATCATCTCGCGGGTCGGCCTGAGCGATGTTCGACGCGGACTCGAGGGTGATGCCGAGGCGCGGTTCATCGGAGCAACCTGTCAGGGCTTGCGGGTCTATTCGTGTTACGTCCCCAATGGACGCGCCCTTGACGATCCGCACTACGACTACAAATTGCGCTGGCTCGAGTCACTGCGAGTCCTGCTCGCCGAACGCGACCGCACCCAGCCGGTGATGGTGGGCGGAGACTTCAACGTGGCACTCAGCGACTTCGATGTGTACGACCCCGCTGCCTTCGAAGGGGCCACCCACGTATCGAGCGCCGAACGTGACGCCCTCGCCGCGGTGCTGGCGACCGATCTGGTGGATTTGGGTCGTCTCTTTAACGCTGATGAGCCCAGTTACACGTGGTGGGATTATCGCAATGGTTCGTTCCACCGTGGTTGGGGACTTCGTATTGATTACCTCTTGTGCGACGCGGCGACGGCCGCTCGCGTCAGCGACGCCTACGTGGACCGCGACGCGCGAAAGGGTGAGAAGCCCTCGGACCACGCCCCGGTCGTCGCCGAACTCAGCTGGTAGTTCTCGAGCGGCCCAAAACATTGGCCGACTCCTCGACGATGGGGGCGGCCGCTTCGAGTTCGCGGCGAATCGCTTCAAGGCGCTGGCGGCGACGTTCGCCGGTGACCGGCTCGTTACGTTGGGCGATCTCTCGCAGCACGAGTTCGATGGGGCCGAGGAAGCGCGACGGGACGCGGTCGGCAAAGCGGGGGTCGTTGCGCCCCTTGCTCCACGTGATCAGCAACGTCGATTCGGCGCGGCTCAGGGCGACGTAGGCGAGCCGCTGCTCTTCAGCCAATTCCTCGGGGGTCGTGGCGTTGTAGTGGGGGAGTTGCCCTTCGGCCCATCCAACGGCGACCACGTGTTGAAACTCGAGTCCCTTGGAACGGTGGATTGTCGAGAGCGCGACCGCGTCAGTGCTCTCGCTCTCGAGGCGACGTGACGACGACTCTGGTGCTAACAGGTCCGAGGCCGGGGAGTGCTCGGTGCCGCGCCGCTCGGCGGGGATCGCGTGCGACTCGAGGGCACTCTCAATGGCGTCGAGTTGCGCGTTGGTGCGAGCCAACACCGCCATTGACTTCCACGGGCTGCCAGGCTGGTGGTGCACGGAGAGCCAGGTCGCCACGTGCTCGGCCTCGTCGAGGTCGGTGGCGTATCCACGGACCAGGGGCACGTCACCGTCGTCGTGCGCAGGCACGATGCCGCGCGCCCCGGGTTCGAGCAGCGTGTTGGCGACGGCAATGATGTGGGCGGTGGAACGATGGTTACGCGTGAGGTCCAAGACAACGGTGTCGGGCCACGTGCGCACGATCTCGAGCAGTAGTTGGGGATTGGCACCATTGAACCCGTAGATCGACTGGTTGGGGTCGCCGACGCAGAACAGGTCGGGATCGTCGCCGGCCATCTGGGCCAACAACATGAACTGCAGGGGATTCATGTCCTGGGTCTCGTCGACGAAGAGCGCGCGCGTGCGATGTCGAAAAGCGCCACGCACGTTGGGCTCGTCGCGCAGGAGAGTGATGGCCTCGCTCAGGAGGAGGTCGAAATCGAGAACCCCGCGACTGCGACAGAGCCCCACGTAGCGATCGAGCACGTCGGCGAAGACGGCCGGGGGCAACGGGGCGTCACGACGTGCCTTCTTGGCGGCACGTGCGTAGGTGGCGCCGTGGAAACCTTGGCTGAGGGCCCAACCAATCTCCTGCTCGAGCCGTGGCAACTGCCAGTCGTCGAGTTTCACCTCGCCATCCTCACGCAGCTGTTGGGCGAGGAGTGCCACGACGCGACGGCGATTGGCCTCGATGGTGAGGGGCTTTAAATGGTGGTCCTGGCGGTACTCGTTGACGATATTCATGGCCGCGCGGTGAAACGTGCCCGCGCGCACGTCGCGGATCCCGGCGCGAAAGAGGCGCTTGCGCAAACCTTCGCCGGCCTTGCGAGTGAAGGTCATGGCCAGGACCTGGTCCGCGCCGACCTCGTCGAGGGCGATGCGACGCTGGATGCGCAACGTCAACACGTGGGTCTTGCCCGAACCCGCGGTGGCGCGTACCAGGAGGCGCCGGGCGTCGGAGGTCACGGCCTCGCGTTGCTCGGGGGTGAGGCCGATCAATAAGTCGTCGGGAAAACCGATCTCGTCACTCATGGTGTCCACGACGCTACCGTTCAGGCGTGACGTGGGGCCCAAGTGGCGCCCGGACCCAAGGCGTCGGCGTCGAAAACGGTTCCACGTCGGGGCTTCAGTAACCTGAAGGACGTGTTGCGTGCCTACGGCGAAGGGAACATCTTTGGAGAGGCCTACGGTGACGGACCTGTTCAGGTGGTCTGGTTGCACGGGTGGGCGCGCACCAGTGCCGACTTCAGCGCGGCTGCGAACTTGCTGGCGCGCGACGGCATCGCCTCGGTCGCCCTCGACCTGCCGGGCTTCGGCGCGTCACCCCTGCCGAGCAGCGCCGGTGGCAGTGCGCTCTACGCGCGCCTCCTCGAGCCGGTCCTCAACCAGTTCGGCCCCGGACCGTTGGTCTTAGTGGGTCATTCCAACGGCGGCCGCGTCGCCATGGCGCTCACCCTGGCGCACCCCGATCGCGTGCGGGCCGTGGTGTTATCTGGCGCGCCACTGATTCGCCTCGCCAACGCGCGTCGTTCGCCTTGGGCGTATCGAATAGTTCGTGCCCTCCACCGGCGCCGACTGATTAGCGAGGCGCGCATGGAGGTGGCCCGGCAGAAATACGGGTCGAGGGACTATCGAAATGCGACGGGGCTTCTTCGCGAGATCCTGGTGGCGAGCGTGAACGAGGACTTCGAGGCACAACTCGCTCAGGTCACCGCGCCGGTGTCCTTGGTGTGGGGAGCCAACGACCATGACGTGCCGCTCGAGGTGGCTCAGCGAATCAGCGCGCTGCTGGTTCATTCGCCTGGCGTGGAACTCGACGTTCTGGCCGAGACCGGGCATCTGGTCCCGACCGAGCGGCCCGCACAGCTCTCGGCCCACGTTCGCCAACGGGTGGTGGGGGAGTGAGAGTGTTCTGGTTGGTCGCGGGCATTTCAGGGCTGTCTCTGGGATACGTCCTGCAGATGGTGCGCTGGCTGCGGGTGCTCCAGCGCGAGCACTACGAGGCCGTGTCGACGTTGCGGTTCTGGCGTCGCTGGTCGTGGCCCTCGCTGCGCTCGACGTCGTTCGTCGTGCTGTGGCGCAGCCGTCCCCTCGTTGTCTCCTTTATGGTCTGGTGCACCTTCCCGATCGCCGTGGTGGTGTCGGTCCTGGCGCACGCGGTCGCCGTCGTGGTGGTCGACGCCATCATCTCCGGCGTCCTTTTTCCCTGGGGTCTCACACCACGAGGTCGCACCGGAAAGCTGCGATGGACCCGACGCCTGAGTACCGTCGCGGCGCTGGGCACACTGATCTCGGGACTGTTGGTGGCGCTCGGCACCCTCGTCGCCAACCCGTGGCTCTTCGGCGCCCTCGCGGTGTGGACCCCACCCGGGGCCCTCGCGGCGGCCGCGTGGTTGCTCGCTCCCTACGAACTGCGCCGGGCCGCCGAGTTCGTCGACCAGGCGCACCAGCGACTCACCCGCGTGCACCCGGTGGTCGTCGCGATCACGGGCTCCTATGGAAAGACCTCGACTAAGAATCATCTGGCCGACCTGTTGAGCGGCGACGGCGGGGTCGTCGCCACCCCTAAGAGTTTCAATAACCGTGCGGGACTGTCACGCGCCATCAACGAGAACCTGGCCGAGGGGACGAGGGTCTTCGTCGCCGAAATGGGCACCTACGGTCCCGGTGAGATTCGAGACCTGTGCGCGTGGTGCACGCCCGACGTCGCGGTGGTGACCGCCATTGGACCAGTGCACCTCGAACGCATGAAGAGCCTCGAGGTGATCGAACAGGCCAAATTTGAGATCACGGAGCGCGCGCGAGTCGTCATCGTGAACATCGACGATCCACGCCTGGCCCGGTGGCCCGCGCGGCTCGAGGGTCGTCGGGTGCGCACCGCTGGGTCGAGCGCGACGACGGCCGACGTGCGCGTGTTCCTCGAGGGCGACGTCTGGCGCATAGTGGTGGACGCCGAGGAGGTCGCCACGATGGAACCGGTCGTGGGCGTGCAGCCGACCAACGTCGCCTGTGCGATCGCCGCCGCCCTTGAAGTGGGTGCGATCGCTTCGGAGATGGCGCGACGACTTCGCGCAGTGCGCGCGGTCGCCAATCGGGCCACGGTGGCCACCGCGGCTTCGGGCGTGGTGGTGGTGGACGACACCTTCAACGCGAACCCGGCCAGTGCGCGTGCCTCACTCGCGATACTCGAAAGCGTGGCTCTGGGCGCCCGCCGAGTCGTCGTCACCCCGGGGCTCATAGAACTCGGTGGGCGCCAGGGGATCGAGAACGAAGAGCTGGCCCGTGAGATCGAGCGCCGCGGCGTCGAACTCGCCATCGTGGGGCGTACCAACAGTGCGGCCCTGATGAAGGGCTACGGGCGCGAAGCCCTTCGTTTCAAGGTTCGTGACGACGCCGTCGCCTGGGTTCGCGCCTCGTTGCGCGACGGCGACGCCGTGTTATACCTCAATGACCTGCCCGACCACTACCCTTGATGCTTTAGACGAGCGGTGAGGTAGTTAGTGACAGTAGGCGTATTGTTCGGTGGCCCGAGCCCCGAACACGATATTTCAATTCTGACCGGCCTGTTGGCCCTGCGCGAGTTGCACCGCGGTCGCGGCGAGGCGGTGGGCATCTATTGGACCAAGTCCGGTGACTTCGTCCAGGTCGCCGCCTCCAGCGAGGCCGAGTCCTTCCTCGAAGGCGTTCCCAAGGGGTCGAGTGATCTGTCCCTGCGCCTGGGCCCGCAAGGTGGCTTCTACGTGGCGGGAGGTCGCATGTCGAAGGAACGCCGTCTCGAACTCGACGTGTTGATTCTGGCGACGCACGGCGGACCGGGTGAGGACGGGACTCTTCAAGGCGCCCTCGACCTCGCCGGGATCCCCTACAGCGGTCCCAGCGTCGCGGGAGCGGCGATCGGCATGGATAAGTGGGTGTTCTCTTCGCTGGTGTCTCACGCGGGACTGCCGTCGTTGCCGCGAGCGTTACTCACCAATGACACGGCGCACTTGGATTTTGACGGTCCCTACATCTTGAAACCTCGTTTCGGGGGCTCGTCAATCGGCATCGACGTGGTGGCGGACCTGGCCACGGCGAAGGCTCGTCTGGTCACTAACGTCCACCTCGCGCGCGGCTGCGTCGTCGAGCCCTTCCGCGCCGACCTCATTGACGTGCAGATCGCGGTACGGACCTTTCCCCGCGTCGAACTCTCCGCGATCGAGAAGCCGATTCGCCGCGCGCCCGATGCCGAGATCCTCGACTACCGCGACAAGTACGTGGGCGGCGAGGGAATGGTGTCGGCGCCGCGCGAACTGCCCGCACAGTTGCCGCCGGGCCAGGGCGACGCCGTTGAAGCCGCGGCGCGCCAGATCGTGGATGTCGCGCTGGTGCGCGGAGTGGCGCGAATCGACTTTTTGGTCAATGACGGCGAACTCTACGTCAATGAGATCAATACCATTCCGGGCTCTCTCTCGAAGCACCTCTTCGTCGCGCCGCCATTGGCGTTTTCTCAATTGTTGGAGGATCTAGCGGCCGAAGCGCTCGAACGCCCAGCTCATCGCTACAGCGCGGCCGGGGCGGACGGACTCGTCCTGCGCAGCGCCAGTTCCATCTCCTCGAAACTGGCGTAACCGCGGTACGTGCTGCAGCGCGTCCACCAGCTCGTCGGACTCCGGGTCCAGTAGAAGCCCCTGGCGCAGCGCCCAAAAAGCGGTCTCCACATCGCCCCGGTCCAGTGCGGCGTCGCGCAGGGCCAGGGCTACCCACTCGCCGTCGCGCTGGAGCTGGGCGCGGTGCCCTTCGAAGGTGAACCACTCGAATCCCTTCAAGACACTCGCCAGTGGTTCGCCGTGCACCAGTCGCAGTGCCTGCAGGTATAGATCGAAGGCTTCGTCGCTGGTCGACTGGCGACTGCGCGCGACGAGTCGATGAAAGTCCGCGACGTCGAACTCGACGCCGCGCTGGTGGTAGAGACCCGAGGACACCGGTTCGAGGAGGTAGCCGCGATCATCGCTGCCGAGGGCCCGTCGGATAGAGGATGCGGTATTGGTGAGAGTGGTCTTGGATGCATCGACGTTGGCGTGCACGAGGACCCGGGTGCGTAGTCGGTCGCCGGTGACGGGCTCTCCGGGGTGCATCGCGAGGTACGCCACCATCTCAACGCATCGCCGTCGAAGGGTTGGGACGAAGTCTTCGACGAGACCCTGTACTTGAGGGTAGGCGCGCAACAGCTCGACGCGCACGTGTCGTGGCGAGGAACTGGTGAAGAGCGGCGTGCCGCTCGCGGGCCGCAGCGTGACGCAGAGTTGGCGCAGCTCCTCATCGATCTCGGTCGGATCGCCCAGGAACACCACCAGGGTCGAGGCATCACGGCGACGCGCCAGTGCACGCATTAGTTCGTTGTCACTGTGGGCGAAGCCCACCACACCGTCGTGAAGAGCCACGATGCCCTCGGCGAGGTCAGCTGTGGCGCGCGAGAGGTCGACGGGGAGGGAACCCCCTTCACGGGCGTAGCCGAGCGTGATCCCTTCGCGGGAGGTACTAATGATCGTGACCACCACCGGGTCGAAGTCCGCTCGCGACACGACGGCGAAGGAGTCGTCGCTCACCACGACCTCGCCGTCGAGCTGTGACCCCACCACGTCGCGCAGCCGGGCGATGAGTTGCTCGTCTCCCTCGTGCAGGCGTCGGGCGAGGGAGTCGAGAAACTCGTCGTCGTCGTCGCCGCCGCCCGAGTGCGACGTGCGCAGACGGTCGCGCCGTCCCTTGGCCGCGATCGCCACGGCGAAGAGTCCGAACCTGTCGGGCACCGGAGTGGACGGGGGCGAACCGGTTGATTCACTGGTGGTGGCTGCGGTGGTGCGCGCCAGTGTCGTCGTGGTACTCGTCATCGGTGAACGCGTGGCGGAGGCGCTCGCCTGGGCACTCGAAGTAACCAGGAAGGGCAACGCCATGATGACCAGTCCCGCCAACCAGGCGCAGCCGTTGGACGGCAACGTACGACAATGGCGAAGCCGGTGGACGTACGTTGCGAAGAGACCGAGGAAGATCAGCCAAAATATCGCGAGGCCGACCAGGAGATCACGCAGGACTGCGCCGTTGGTGACGCTGTAGGAGAATCGCCATTTCGTCTCCACCACGTAGGGGAGCAGTACAAAGTACAGGGCCAGGGCCACACCTTGGAGGGGTCCGGTCGAGACCCGCTTCAAGGTTGGGCTCGAAGAGTCCACGAAGTCGGTGCCCCCGTGGCGATGGTGATCGCCAGTTGGCAATTCTGCCGGACCGAGAGTTGAACGATGGCGCCCACCACGAACGAGCGTGTCGCGCAGATCAAATCGCTCGTGACGGCGTGGTCGGCGCCGAGCAACCACTGTCCGGGCCCGTGCAGGGGGAACAGGGCCTCGGGAGCGTTGAGGGTCAGATTTCCGGCGCGGTCCTCGACGCTCGCGTTCGAGACGGCGCTCGTCGCGGTCCCGACGGAGGAGGGCGCGCGCGCCACGCCGGTCGTCGCGACGACGGAAGGGGCTGTGGTCGTCGTGGACGCGTTCGAGGTGACCGTGAGGTTCGGTCTCGTCGGGGTCGGAGCGACGGAGGGGGCTGTGGTCGTCGACGTCGGGGCCGAGCTCGCGGGGGA
>VFSW01004017.1_pt1 | contig 21969 bp, 26 predicted proteins | sample 5358111 | NCBI WGS metagenome assembly VFSW01 (sample SAMN11554181, study PRJNA540505) | mine drainage metagenome | isolation source: sediment from site ElyBrook_90M | place: USA: Ely Copper Mine, Vershire, VT | collected 2017 | reverse complement strand
TCGCAGTACAGTAGCAGACGTCGAGAACTTGGTCCTTTAAAGGTTAAAACCACAATCCGATTGCGGTAGAGTAACCCTCTCGGATTCCCGGAACATCGTGGCCGGGCTGGGAAAGGTACTGATATGCGTGCATGTCTTTGGTTTCGAATTACCGTGTTTTGTGCTCTGTCCGCCCTGCTTTTTGAAAGGACGGATTCGTATGAACCTAGCCTAGGCCCTTGGGTCTGCTTCTCTTTCCGAACAAGACGTGGGGTATGAAGGTTTCCGCTACCTTTGAGAAAGCTCACGCACGGGTGGGATTCGATTTCTGGGACCGAGATGGCAAAATGAAGTTCTTCTTTCTTAACTTCCAGCAAGATGTAGGCACACGACCCGCCGGCGGTTAGGCTGGCCAAGCCTGAAATAGGGCGTCCCTGCGAAGTTCTCGGGGTGCCCCGGTCATTCAGACCTAAAGGGGGACGATCGACACCAGGATCAGTCCGGCGAGGAACGACGCCAGCGCGATCCTCACGGGCCGGCGCGCCGCGGGTTTCGGGCCGGCGAATTCCCCTCTACACTAACAATCCGCGCAGAACGCTCGACAGCGTCGCTTGCGGGCCGATGGCGTAACTCGCGGCGAGGCCGACACGTATTGGTTCATAACCGACTATTGAGTAAGGTACGCTGGAGTTCTGGTCTATGCACCGTGGCTTACCGTGGAAGGTAACGAGCGGTATTCTGCTCTGATCGCCCGAATTTATGGAGTCCATTTGCGAACCGCGCGTGCCGCTTTGGGTGCGATGGCCATGACTCAGCCCAAGTTGCGATTACGGGCCGCGATGCTGTGCCTCGGAATGGTTGTGCTTTCGTTGGCGAGCGCCGGTTGCGGTTACGCCCCTGCCCCGCGCGGCAAACTGATGGAAGCCGCGACGCAAGCGATGGAGCTTTGGAAGCACGGACAGTTTGAGAGTATGTACGGCTCCGCGGACCGGACCCTGGAGGGCCCGATGTCCAAGGCGCAGTGGGCGGATACGATTAAGATAATCGAATCTACAGCGGGAAGGCCAGTCTCCTATCGGATCGAAGGAATCCAGTCGTTGGAGCCTAGGCCCTTAGGGCTGCTTCTCTTTCCGAACAAGAGGCGGGGCGTGATGGTTTCCGTCGCCTTTGAGAAAGCACAGGCAAAGGTAAGGTTCGATTTCTGGGACGTGAATGGCAAAATGAAGCTCTGCTTTCTTAACTTTCAGCAGGAATCGGGCGGACCCCAAGGCAGCGGCTAGACGGACCGGGCTCGGAAATAGTGCGCTTATTCGGAGACCGCTCCGGATTCCGATGGCATCCGGCGGAGATGCGTCCGCGTGGCATCCTTCACAGAGGACACCCGCACGGAGGCGATGAGCTTCACCAGCGGCCCTGGGGCCGCTTTCCTGGGCTTGTCCGAAAATCCGCCGTCCGTTCTATTCGCGGCGTCGGAGGGATGCGGAATGCACGCGGGAGACGGTCTGAAGCGGGCGCTGGCCACGCTGGGAGGGCGCGGCGGCGGGAACGGCCGCCTAGCGCAGGGGAGCTTGCCGGAGGTGTCCTTGCTGAACCGCGTGGAAGAGCTGCTGGGCGATTAGGCTTTCCCTGGGAGCTGCCTCGCGACGTCATAGCGCAGCCGGACGACGCCGTCGGAATACTTCCTGGCCGAGCGCAGGCGCAACGGCACATCGCGATAAGCGGGAGCGATCAGCGGAATGCCGTCGCCGATGAGAGTGGGAATGACGTGGATGTCGAATTCGTCGATCTCGCCGGCGTCGAGGAACGAGGCGATCAGCTCGCCGCCACCCATCATCCAGATGTGCTTTCCCGGCGCGGTGCGCAGGCGCTGCGCAAACGCCTTGACCGGTTCCGACACAAATTCCACGCCTGACGCGGCCCGTTTCGGAGGGTTCCGCGAGAACACGTAGTTGGTAAGGTTTGTGTCGAACATCTCGCCCTTCATTTCGTTCTTCTTGTAATAAGCAAGAAGCCAGTCGTAGGTTTTGCGTCCCCAGAGGATGGTGTCAATCGCCTTGTAGAACGCCTTCATCCCATAATCGATGGTGTCCGGACGCCGATTCAGCCATTCGACATCTCCGTCCGGGCGGGCGATGTAGCCATCGGCGCTTGTCGCGATATAGACGATGATCTTTCGCGGCGCTTTCATGAGTGAATCTCCGTCGCCGCCTTCCAAAACCGGCTACGCGTAAAGCGGGGCCAAGGAGACCAGGATCAGGCCGGCGAGGAAGAGCGCTAGCATCAGACCCACGAGCCGCCGCACCTCGGGTTTCGCGCCGGCGAATTCCTTCCACACCAGGATTCCCCAAAGCGCGCTCACGAGCGTCGCTCCCTGGCCGATGGCGTAACTCACCGCGGGTCCAACCTGGACCGTTCGGGGGGCGCTGGCGGCGACGAAATTGGCCACCGCTCCGGCGCACCAGATCACGCCACCGAGAACGCCGAGCAAGTGCTGTTTCTTCGTGCCGCCGAAATATTCAAACATCCCGATGGGCGGGCCGTCCACGGGCAAGTTCAGGAAATAGAGGTTGTAGAAGAACGTCGACAGGAAAATGCCCAGAGCGAAGACGCAGGCGACAGTGTAGGGGCCGAGGCCGTTATCGCCTTGCTTGCTCAATTCGACCAGGGGATAGAAGGACCCCATCAAAACACCGCTGACGAGCGAGATCACGATGCCCTTGACGGTGACCCTTCGCGCGGCGGCCGCGGCCCGCTTCCCGCGCTCATATTTTGAGTACGCCATGGCGCTGACGGCAATGGCGCCGAGCACCAGGGCCACGCCTCCGAACAACAAAGCGGGACTGCCTTGCGAGTTAAGGATGTAACTCCAAACGACGCCAATGACGAGCGCGAGGCCGATGGCGATCGGGAACGCCACGGCCATGCCCGCGATGGCGATCGCGCCGACCAGGAGCATGTTGGCCAGATTGAATACCACGCCGCCCATCGCCCCGTAGAGCAGCTTCATTTTGCCGGCGATCAAGAGATTGTCGGAAACGGAGAGTTCGTCGCCCATCGATCCCAAGGTCATGGCGGCGGCCATCGCGGCCAGCAGCACGCCGAAGGCGAAGTCATAATAAAACAATTCGAAGCGCCACTTGCCGCTGAGTTTGAGCGTGTTGGCCCAAGATCCCCAGCAGATCATGGACAGGATGGAGCAGAGGATCGCCGCCGCGAAAGTCGCCGGAATGATCACGCGTGCTTCGTGCCTTTCAGCGTGCCGCTATCGCCGCCTCCGCTCCACTGGCCTTCGAACTTGGTGTCGGCCACCTTCAGCTTGACCTCGTAGTCCTGGTCGCCGACGGTCGCTTTGAAGGTGACGTCGTCGCCATCGGCCTGGATGCTGGAAATCGGCATGGCGCCATCGTCGGTGCCCGCCGTCGCCACGAGTTTGCCGTCCTCTTCTTTGACGGTGAGGGTGAATTTGAACTCGCTTCCGTCGGGAACGACCGAGACGCAATCCCAGGTTCCGACGATGGAAGGCGAGGCGGCCATGGCGCGGGGGGCGCCGGCCAAGCTAAGCGCGGCGAGAAAGCACGCGCCAAAAACGGAACGCAGAGCGAAATGTTTCATAGGTTCTCCGGATGGAGAAATTATACCCGTATTTCCCGTGTTGACAAACGGCGAGCCGCGCCCCGGCGGCGGCTCAGTGGCTGGAGGAAGCCGGTTCCGGCTGGGCTTGCAGCGGAAAATGCGCGCCTTCGGGAATCGGGGCGAGCATGTCTTCCTTACGCATCACGAGGGTGGACGTGTCGTAGCTGGCTAGTTCGAATCCGTGGCCGTGCGTGATGGCGTCGGTGGGGCAGGCCTCCACGCAGTAGCCGCAGAAGATGCACCGGCTGTAATCGATGTTGTAGACCTTGGCATAGCGCTCGCCGCCGCTGATTCGCAGGGCGCCGGTGTTCTCGGCCGCCTCGATATAGATGCAGTTGGCCGGACAGGCGGCCGCGCACAGGAAACAGGCGACGCACTTCTCCAGACCGTTGTCGTCGCGCTGGAGAATGTGCTTGCCGCGGAAACGCTCTTCGAATTCCGGGGGCGCGTCGGGGTATAAGTCGGTGATGGTGGGCTGCATCATCTCGCGGATGGTGACGCTCATGCCCTTGACGATCGCCGCCGCCGAACCCAGCACTTCGTTGATATTCGCCATTCGCCTACTAGATTAACACCGCGTCCGCGCGGTTTTGATATACTTCGGATTCATGTTCGCACTCGTTCCCGTTCACGTCCATCATCACCATACCCGGTGGCGGGCTGGACTCTGAGCGAGAATTTTCGCAGAACGATCCCAGACGCCCGCCGCTAATCCCGGTGGGCTTTTTATTTTTAGGGCGGATGGAGAATACGGACGGAGATGGATCTCGATTTTGGAAAGTTGGACGGGTTGATCCCGGCGGTGATTCAGGACGCGGCGAGCGGACGGGTTCTGATGACCGGCTTTATGAACGAGGAGGCGTTCCGGATGTCGGTGGAAACGGGATTCGCCACCTTCTATAGCCGCTCGCGCAAGAAGCTTTGGCTGAAGGGGGAAACCTCCGGCCATCGGTTGGCGGTGAAGGAAATCCGCACCGATTGCGACGCCGACACGGTGCTGGTGATGGTGGAGCCGATCGGTCCCGGCGTTTGCCACGAAGGGTACGAAAGCTGTTTTTTTCGCAAGCTGGAAAACGGCGAATGGAAGACGGCGGATGAGCGCGTATACGATCCGGCGGCGGTGTACGGAGGGAAGGCGTGATGCTGAAACTGGGCATCCCCAAGGGCAGTTTGGAGAACGCGACCATCGATCTGTTCCGGCGCGCGGGCTTCAATATCACGACCAGCAGCCGGTCGTATTTTCCGGCGATCGACGACGCCGAGATCGAGTGCATGTTGATTCGCGCGCAGGAAATGGCGCGCTATGTCGACGACGGCGTGCTGGACGCGGGCCTGACCGGTCGGGATTGGGTGGAGGAGAGCGGCGCGGAAGTGGAAACCATCGCCGACCTGATTTACGCCAAGCAAAGTTTCGGCAAGGTGCGCTGGGTTCTGGCGGTGCCGGACGATTCGCCGTTTCATTCGGTGAAAGATCTGGAAGGCAAAGTGATCGCGACGGAACTGGTGGCGACGACGCGGAAATATTTGGACGCCCATGGGGTGAAGGCGAAGGTGGAGTTCAGTTGGGGCGCGACGGAGGTGAAGCCGCCGGTGCTGGCGGACGCGATCGTGGAGGTGACCGAGACGGGATCGTCGCTGCGCGCCAACAAGCTGCGCATTGTCGAGACGGTGCTGGAATCGAACACGCAACTGATCGCCAACCGCGCGGCCTGGGCCGACGAATGGAAGCGGCGCAAATTGGACGACGTCCGCATGTTGCTGGATGCGGCGATCAACGCTTTGGGCAAGGTGGGTTTGATGATGAATGTGCGGAAGAGCGATCTGGCGGCGGTGATCGGCGTCTTGCCGGCGCTGAAGAAGCCCACCATCTCGCATCTCAGCGACGAGGAATGGCTGGCGGTGAATACCATCCTCGACGAATCGACGGTGCGGACGATCATTCCGCGGTTGAAGGAAGCGGGCGCGCAGGGCATCGTCGAATATCCGTTGAATAAGATCGTGATGTAGCGGAATGGGCATGTTGAGAATTTTGGATGGGGCCGGCGCGGCGTCGTTGGCAAGAGGAAAAACGAACCGGATGGCGGAGGCCGAGCAGGCGGTTATGCCGATCCTGGCGGCGGTGCGCGAGCGGGGCGATGCGGCGGTGCGGGAATACGCGCGCCGGTTCGACGGATTCGAGGGCGCGGAGTTTTTAGTGGGCGAAGCGGAGTTGGCGGAGGCGGCGGGGCGTCTCAGCCCGCAGTTCCGGTCGGCGTTGGAAGCGGCCTCGGCGAACATTCGCGAGTACGCGCGCACGCAGATGCCGCGCGACGCGATGGCGGATTTTCCCAGGGGAAGGCGGTTAGGACAGATCGTCCGGCCGCTCGATTCCATGGGCGCCTACATTCCCGCGGGCCGCTACCCCCTGCCCTCGACGGTGCTGATGACGGTGATCCCGGCGCAGGTGGCCGGCGTCGAAACGATCTGCATCGCGTGCCCGAAGCCGAGCGTGGAGATTCTGGGCGCGGCGCATTGGCTGGGCGTTCGAAAGGTGTTTCGCATCGGAGGCGCGCAGGCGATTGCGGCGCTCGCTTTCGGGACGGAAAGCGTGCCGAAGGTGGACCGGATCGTGGGACCGGGCAATATCTATGTGGCGGCGGCGAAGAAATTGGTGGCGGGGGAAACGGGCATCGATTTCGTCGCCGGACCGACGGAAATCGTGATTCTGGCCGCGGAAGGAGACCCGAGGCATCTGGCAGCGGACATGCTGGCGCAGGCCGAGCACGATGTGGATGCTTCCGCGATTCTTGTGACCACCTCGCGGCGGCTGGCCGAGGAGGTGGCGAGGGAAGTGGAAACGCAGCTTGAGAATTTGCCGACGGCGGCGACCGCGCGGGTGGCGATCGCTAACAATAGCGCGTGCATCGTGGTGGATTCGATGGAAGAGGCGGCGGAGTTGTCGAACCGTTTCGCGCCGGAGCATTTGAGCTTGCACGATGCGAGGCTGCTGCCGTCGATCCGGCACGCGGGCAGCGTCTTTTTGGGGCCGTTCAGTCCGGAAGCGGCGGGCGATTACGCGTCGGGTCCGAACCATGTGCTGCCCACTTCCGGCGTGGCGCGATTGCGCGGAGGTTTGTCGGCGGCCGATTTCGTGAAAGCGATTTCCGTGCAGGAATTGACAGCGGAGGGATTGCGGACCCTCGCGCCGGCGGTGACGGCGTTGGCGCGGGCGGAGGGTTTGGAAGCGCACGCGCGCTCGGTGGAGGTCCGCCTTGGGAATTAAAAAGCCCGATCTGCCGCGCGGAGTGTTGGAGCCGAGGGAAGCGGTGCTTAGGATGGCCGCGTACTCGCCCCCGACGGCGGGGCGGGCGGGTAAGCTGCGGTTGGACTTCAACGAAAACACGGTGGGCGCTTCGCCGAAAGTGATCGCGTTTCTGCGCGAGCGGCTGAACGCGGAATCGCTGACGGTATATCCGGAATACGGCGAAACGAAGGCCGCTCTCGCCGCCCATTTCCAAGTGGACGCCGATGAATTTCTATTGACGAACGGAACGGACGAGGCGATTCAAGTTTTGATTAACACCTACGTCGACGATGGCGGCGAGGTGGTGATATTGACGCCGTCGTATGCGATGTATCGCTTTTACGCCGAACTGGCGGCGGCCGAGGTGAGCACCGTCGCTTACCGCAAGGACACGCTCGCGTTTCCTGTGGAGGAACTGCTGGAGGCGATCGGGCCGACGACGCGCGCGGTGTTGATCTCGAACCCGAATAATCCGACGGGAACCGGGACGTCGCGGGCGAACATCGAACGGATTCTCGAAAAAGCGGCGAACGCGGCGGTGTTGATCGACGAGGCGTATTACGAATTTTGCGGCGTGACCGCGCTGCCGCTGTTGAACGATTATCCGAATCTGTTCGTGAGCCGGACGTTTTCGAAAGTTTACGGCATGGCGGCGATGCGGGTGGGGTGTTTGTTTTCGCAGATGGAGAACGTGGAGTTTCTGCACAAGGCGCAATCGCCGTACAGCGTGAACATGCTGGCGGCGCTGGCGGCGCAGGCCGCGGTGAGCGACGCGGGGTTTGTCGAACGCTATGTGACGGAGGTGCTGGCGGCGCGCGAGCTGATGTACGTCGGGCTCGAAAAGCTGGGCATTCCGTATATCCCGAGCCAGGCGAATTTCGTGCTGTTCGCGGCCGGCGCGCGGGCGGTTCCGGTGCGCGACGAACTGCGGCGGCGGGGCGTATTGGTGCGGGATCGGAGTTATGAAATTCCCGGCTGTGTCCGGGCGACGGTGGGAACGCGCGAACAGGTAAGGCGTTTTCTGGACGAGTTGGCGGAGGTTTGGAAAGGATGAGCGGAACGGAAGTAATCGTCTTCGACATGGACGGCGTGTTGGTGGATGTGGCGGACTCTTATCGTGAAACGATCGCGAGGACCGTGGAACATTTCACCGGCGAGCGCGTGACGGCGGAACAGATTCAGGAATACAAGAATCACGGCGGGTGGAACAACGATTGGCTGCTTTCCCAGCGCATCGCGGCCGACCGCGGCGTGAAGGTGGACTTGCGCGAAGTGGCGGCGAAGTTCGATGGGTACTTTTTGGGCGAAGGTTTGATCCACCGCGAACGGTGGATTGCGGCGCCGGGCTTTCTGGAAGGCCTGAGCGAGCGGTATGAGCTGGCCATTTTCACTGGGAGGCCGCGGCGGGACGCGGAGATCACGTTGGAACGGGAAGGTTGGCTCGGGCGATTTTTGTTGATGTCGCTCGACGATGTAGAGAGCGAAAAACCGTCGCCGGACGGATTGTTCAAAATCCGCGCGGCGAAGCCGGGGAAGACGATGCTCTATCTTGGCGACACGGTGGACGATGCGCGGGCGGGCATGGCCGCGGGTGTGCCGTTCGTAGGCATCGCGGCTCCGGGAAGCGTCCGGCGCGAGGAAGCGGAAAAGAGGCTGAGGCAGGAAGGCGCGCTGGCGGTGTTAGGGAGCATTAACGAACTGGAGACGGTGCTGTGAGGAAGGCGTCGATCCAGCGGATCACGAACGAGACGCGAATTCGCGGACGGATCGAGCTGGATGGCCAGGGAGCGGCCGAAATCGCGACCGGAATCCGGTTTCTCGATCACATGCTCGAGCTTTTCGCCAAGCACGGCGGCTTCGATTTGAAATTGCAGGCCGAGGGCGATCTCGACGTCGACCAGCATCACACGGTAGAAGACGCCGGGATCGTATTGGGGCAGCTTGTGGGGAAGGCGCTGGGCGCCCGCAAGGGAATCAACCGCGCGGGATATTTCGTGATGCCGATGGACGAAACGCTGGCCGTCGTCGCGGTGGATTTGGGCGGCCGGCCGGCGCTGGTTTATAAGGATTTGGTGCGGGTGCGACTGGTGGGCGATTTACAGGCGGAGCTGGTGGAGGATTTTTTTCTGGGTTTCGTAAATCACGCCGGCGCGAATCTTCACGTCAAGGTATTGTACGGCCGGTCCAGCCATCATAAAATCGAGGCCGTTTTTAAGTGCTTCGCGCGAGCGCTACGCTACGCCTGTTCGACCGACGAACGGTTGAAGGATCAATTGCCTTCCACAAAGGGGCTGCTGTGATCGGCATTCTCGATTATGGGGCGGGGAATCTGCGCTCCGTCGAGAATACGCTGAGCGAGTTGGGCGTGGGGTATGAGCTGGCGCGGGACGAGGCAGCGCTGCGGCGGGCGGAGAAGATCATCCTGCCAGGCGTCGGGCATTTCGGGCAGATGATGCGGGCGCTGGACGGGATGAATTTGCGCGGGACGCTTCGGGAGCGGATCGAAGGGGGCGTGCCGTTTCTGGGAATCTGCCTCGGATTGCAGGCGCTCTTCGAGCGGAGCGAGGAGGCTCCGGAGTGTGAGGGCCTCGCGATGTTCCCCGGCGCAGTGAAACGATTCGGGGCTGGCGGGAGAGTGCCGCACATGGGCTGGAACGAAGTGAACGCTACACCGGGAGCGCGCCTGTTCCGCGGCGTTGGCGAAGCGCCGCATTTTTACTTCGCGCACAGTTTCTTCGCGCCGTTATGCGCGGCGACGGCGGCGGTTTGCGACTACACGGTGGAATATACGGCCGCGCTCGAGCGTGGCAACGTCTATGGCGTGCAGTTCCATCCGGAGAAATCGGGACCGCTGGGATTGCGCGTGATGCGGAACTTCGTGGAGCTTTGATGCTGGCGCGGAGAATTATTCCCTGTTTGGATGTGACCGGAGGGCGTGTGGTGAAAGGCGTGCATTTCGTGAATTTGCGCGATGCCGGCGATCCGGTGGAGCTTGCCGAGCGCTATAACGAACAGGGCGCCGACGAGATCGTATTTCTGGACATTACGGCGTCGAGCGACGCGCGGGAGATCATGGTCCGCGTGGTGGAGCGGACGGCGCGGCGGGTCTTCATTCCCTTGACGGTCGGCGGAGGGATCCGCTCCGTGGCGAATGCGCGGGCCATTTTGAAGGCGGGCGCGGACAAAGTGAGCGTGAACACCGCGGCGGTGCGGCGGCCGGAGTTGATCGGCGAGTTGAGCGAGGAATTCGGCGCGCAGGCGGTGGTGCTGGCGATCGACGCGCGGCGCAACCGAAGCGGAGGATGGAACGTGTTCACGCGCGGGGGACGCGACGACGAAGGCATGGACGCGGTGGAGTGGGCGCGGCGCGGGGAAGCGCTGGGCGCGGGCGAGATTCTACTTACTTCGATGGACACCGACGGAGTGCAAACCGGATTCGATTGCGAATTGACGCGGGCCGTGGCGCGGGCGACCTGCGTTCCAGTGATCGCCTCCGGAGGCGCGGGCCGGCCCGAGGATTTTGCGCGGGTGTTCGACGAAGGCGAAGCGTCGGCGGCGCTGGCGGCGTCGATTTTTCACTTCGGGACGTACACGGTGGCGGACTTGAAAGGATATTTGCGCGGACACGGCGTCGCGGTGCGGCCCGCTCCGGCGGCGGATTGAACGATGGTGATTCCATGTATCGATTTGCAGGGCGGGAAGGTGGTGCAACTGGTTCGCGGGCGCGAGAAGGCGCTGGAAGGAGCACCGCCGCTCGAGATGCTGAAGCGGTTCGAGGCGTTTCCGGTGATTCAGGTGATCGACCTGGACGCCGCGACGGGCGAGGGGGAAAACAACGCGATCGTGGAGACGCTGGCCTCGCGGGCGGCGGTGCGCGTGGGCGGAGGAGTGCGCACGGCGGAACGCGCGCGGACGTTGGTGGAAGCGGGAGCGCAAAAGGTGATCGTCGGAACGGCGGCCTTCGATACGCGGCGCCTAACAGAGATTTCCGCGGCGGTGGGCAAGGAACGGCTGATTGTGGCGCTGGACTCCATGGGCGGCCGGGTCGTGATCAAGGGTTGGCGCGAGAACACCGAGTTCCGGGCCGAGGAGACGATGGAACGGTTTGCGCCTTACTGCTCGGGTTTCCTATGCACTTATGTGGACAAAGAAGGGATGATGCAAGGCACGAATCTGGAATGGTTCCGGCAACTGCGGCAGGCGACGGCGTTGGAGATTTCGGCCGCCGGGGGGATCACGACGCTCGATGAAATTCGCGCACTGCATGGGATGGGAATTCACACCGTGGTCGGGATGGCGATCTACACGGGCAGGCTGGATCTGGCCGAGTTGGCGGCGCTATAGCGGCAGGCCGATGTGACCCGCCAACGCGCGGAACCGCGGGTCCGGACGCAGTCGGTCGAAGATGGGCATCGCCAACTCGGTGAGACGCATCGTGCGTTCCCGGTATGCCTTCTCCAGCCATTCGATGGCCGAACGTCCGTCGCCGAGTCCCGTGTAGACGATCGCGATATCGACCGGCGAAACGTAGCGATGTCGCGATGGGTTCATCATTTCCCGCAGCACGGCGAGAGCTTCCGTCCGGCTGCCCGCCGCGGCGTAGGCATAGCCGAGGGCGGCGTTGTAGGCGCCGCTGCCGCCGGACAGCGTTACCGCTTGCCGAAGTTGATCGATCGCCAGGGAATTGTCGGCCCGCGCAAGGTAGGCTTGCCCAAGGAACCAGTGGCCCAGTGGAAGCCGCGGCCCAAAGTCCAACGCCTTCGCACCCTCGCTTACGGCTTCGTCGTATCGGCGGGCTCGTAAATAGGTGAGGCTCACGAAGGCGTTGATCGTCGGCGAAACGGGGTCGAGATCGCGCGCCCTTTGCGCCTCGGCGATCGCTTCCGCGTGGCGGCCCAGAATCGAGAGGTAGTTGGCGTTCCATTGATGGACGACGGAATAGTTGGGATCGAGATCGATGGCGCGCCGGTATTCGCGCCCGGCCGCGTCCCAATTCCATTCGTAGCCTTTCAGGACGTCCGCCAGCGACGCGTGCGCCTCTGCCAACGAGTCGTCGAGGGCGAGGGCTTTCAACGCGGCCGTCTTCGCCTCGGGATAAACCTTGTTCGACGGCTCGAACCCGAGAATCCCCAAGACGATATAAGAATCCGCCAATCCCGCGTACGCTTGAGCATAGGCGGGATCGGTGGCGATCGCCTGCGAGAAATATTGGATGCCCCGATTTAACCCATCCTCGGTCTTCAGGTTCCAAAAGTAGCGCCCTCTCAGATACGCATCATGGGCTTGAGGATTGAGCGGACGAAGATGCCGGAAGCTACCTTGTTGAAGCGGCGTTAATTGAATATGGACTTGCCGGGCGATTTCCTGCGCCACTTGGCCTTGAATGGAGACCACATCGGCCAGGGAGCGCTCGTAACTATCCGCCCAAATATGCTCGTCCGTCGCGGTCCGGATCAGTTGCGCCGTGATCCGGACGCGTTCCCCGGCGCGAACGACCGACCCCTCGATCACGGCATCTACATGGAGCTCCTGTGAGATCGCCGCCAGCGGTTTGCGGCTGCCCTTATAGCGGCTGGACGATGTGCGGGAGATCACGCGCAGGGATCTGAGCTTGGCCAGTTCGGTGATCAGTTCGTCGGTCATGCCGTCGGCGAAGTAATCCTCCGTGGGATCGCCGGACAGGTTTTGGAGCGGCAAGACGGCCAGCGATTGAATCGCCTGATGGGCCGGCCCTCGCGCCAGCCGCGAAGGCCAACCGGCGAGACGGAAAACGGTGAACGAGGCGGCGAGGAGGACTAGCGCGGCAAGCGCGAATTTCCAGGAACGCCCGCGCCCCCCGCTGGAAAATACCGGTTGCGGGGGAGTTGCTTCCTCCCGAGCGGGAAGAGGCTGTTCGCCATGCTGCACCGGGGCGATGAAACGGTATCCGCGCTTGGAAAGCGTCTCCACGAAGCGAGGGTTCGTTGCCGAGTCGCCCAGCGCGTCGCGGACTTCGTTTACCGCCCGGTTCAAGCCCCGGTCGAAATCGACGAAGGTGCCGGAGGGCCATAGTTTCGCCCGCAACTCGTCCCGAGTCACAACCTCTCCGGGGCGTTCCAAAAGGGCGGCCAATACCTGGAACGGCTGCCCCCGAAGTTTCAATTTCCGGCCGTTGCGGAATAGCTCGCCGGCTTCCAAATCGAGGCGATACACGCCAAAGGATACAAGCGCCGGAGCTCCGGGCGGGTGGTTCATTCGAGCCTGCCAGTGGATTTAGGATACACCCGCGGCTTCGCGGCGATAGATCTTTACCGGGAACTCATTGCAATGGCGCGAGTTGCCGGGAGACAATTTTTCGACGATAAACGAAGGCCGGGAACCTTGCCGTCGATCGCGGATGGGTACTAAGTTGGGGCTGCCGCGAGAACCGCGGCGAAGATCGATCGAAGAGGAGACTGAAAATGAAAAGAGCGATAGCGAAGCGTATCACGATAGCGCTGGGAGCGGCGGCGATCCTGGTGGCGGGAACGGGGCACGCGTTCGCCTGTTCGAACGGGATGCTGAATGGGGACTATGCGTTTACCATCACCGGGCAAATTTTGGCCGGACCCACGGCCGGGCCGGTGAGTGGCGTCGCCATGACGCACTTTGACGGAGCGGGCAACGTGACACAGGTGGATTACGTGGCGCATAACGGCGTGCTGCCGGCGGAGGAATGGAGACCCGCCACCGGTACGTATACCGTAAACGGCGATTGCACCGGGACCTATCAACTGATCTTCACCGACGGCTCGCCGGCGATCAACGCGCACTTCGTGTTGGGCAAGCTGGGACGCGAAATCCAGTCCGTGGTGAGCAATAAAGGAACGGCCATCATGGGTAAGGGAATGAAGGTGGAATCACCGGACTAGGCTGCGAGGCTTGGAGCGTCGCGATTTGCCTGGCGCGTGGGGGGTCTTGTCCTTGGCGCGGCAGAGAGCGTCCAGTGGGCACTGGGCGCATTTGGGTTTGCGCGCGATGCATAGGGAGCGGCCGTGGAGGATCAGTTGATGCGAGAACGAGATCCAACGTTCCCTCGGGATCGCCTTCATCAGGTCCTGCTCAATTCGCTTCGGATCGGCGTGTTTCGTGAATCCCAACCTTTGGGAAATTCGCTGAACGTGCGTATCGACAACCACTCCGGAGGCGATCCCGAAGGCCGTGCCCAAAACCACGTTCGCCGTTTTGCGGGCGGCGCCGGGAACGGTGAGTAGCGCGTCGAACTCGCGCGGAACCTCGCCGCCGAATTCGGCGAGCAATTTGCGCGCGGCGCCCACCACCGACTTGGCTTTGTTATTGAAAAACCCGGTAGAGCGGATGTCCCCTGCAAGTTCGGCGGGGCTGACCGCGGCGAAATCGCGGATGGTAGGGTACTTGCGGAAGAGACCGGGCGTCACCATGTTGACGCGCTTGTCGGTGCATTGGGCCGAGAGAATCGTGGCGACAAGCAATTCCCATGGGCCGTTGTGATGCAGCGCGCAGGTGGCGTTGGGATAGGTCTCGTCGAGGATGGCGAGGATCTTCGCCGTGCGCTCCTTGGCTGCGGACGTTTTTGCCACACTTGATGGTATCCCGACTCGCCTCACTCTCCCGTTGGTCCTGCTCGCGTCGATCGCTTTTGGCGGCGCCGCGGCGGGATCGTTTCATCTGGACGATTATTCGTTGTTCTTGAACCCGGATATCACGAACGCGGGCGGTTGGTGGAGGCTATGGGCGCCGCTGCAGACGCGGCCGCTTACGAACCTGACCTACTGGCTGAACTACCAGATCGACGGGCGCGACGCGGCCGGGTATCAGCTTGTGGATCTGGCGTTGCACCTGACGGCGGTGCTGTTGCTGTTCGACGCGTTGAAGCGATTGATGAGCGCGCAGGCCGCCTTGATCGCCGCCGCGATCTTCGCGGTGCATCCGCTGCAGGCGGAAGCGGTGAACTATATTTTCGCGCGCGGCACGCTGTTGGCGACCGTATTGTGTCTGGTGTCGCTCTCCGCGTGGCTGCGCGGGAAACGATGGGCCGCGGTGGCGTGGTTCGCGGCGGCGCTTCTGGCGAAAGAGGAGTGCGTGGCGTTCCCCGCGTTCCTGCTCTTGCTGCATTGGGCGAAGCGGCGCGAGCGGGAGGAGCTGGAGGCGATTGCGGCGATGTTTGGGCTGAGCATGGCGGCCGGATTGCGCGCGATGGCCGCCGCGGCGTGGACGCCCGGCTCCGGCGCGGGCGCTGGCGCCAGCGTGACGGTTTGGAGTTACGCGCTCGCCCAAGGGACGGTGATCCCGCGGTACTTGCGCCTGACCCTTCTGCCCTGGGGCTTCACGGTCGACCCCGAAATCCGCGTCCCCGAATCATGGATCGCGGCGCTCGGCTGGGCGGCAGTCGTTGGGACGTGCATCCTGGCTTGGCGGTGGTCTCGCAACGTGGGTCCTGGCTTCTGGTTTCTCAGCGGGATCGTCCTCTTGCTCCCCAGTTCTTCGGTGTTTCCCGCCACCGATCTGGCCGCGGATCGCCGCATGTATCTGCCGATGACGGCGTTCGCGGCCGCGCTGGGGTTGCTTTTGGAGAAGGTGGATCGAAGGGCGGTGTGGACGGGCCTGGCGGTGCTGGCCGCGCTCGGCGTGCAGCGGACGATGGTCTGGCATTCGGAGCAATCGCTATGGACGGATGCCGTGGCGAAGGCGCCGGGAAAGCTCCGGCCAAAGCTTCAACTGGCGCGTGCGCTGCCGCCCGAGCGCGCCTTGCCGTTGCTCGAAGAAGCGAAAACGATTGCGCCGGAGGACCCGAGTCCGGCATCCGAAGAAGGGAGAATCTATCTTGCCGGAGGCGATCCGGCGCGGGCGTTGGCGCAATTTGGCGAGGCGCTGGCGCTGGAGCCGCGCAACGCCGAGGCGTTGAACAACCGCGGCGTGGCGCTGCTGGCGCTGGGGCAAAAAGAAGCCGCCCGCCAGGACTTCGAACGGGCCTTGGCGATCGATGGCTGCGAGTACAACGCGTTGGTCAATCTGAGGAAGATGGGGGTCGCGACGAGGATTCCGCCGGGCTGCCGCTTCACGCAAGACGAGACGCGGGAACTGGAGTAAAAGACACGATGCACGTTTACACTTTGCGATGCGAAATGGTCGCGCCGATACCGATCGCCGAAGCGTTCCGAGTGTTCGAGGATCCGTATAATCTTGCGCGCATCACGCCGCCGTGGCTGAATTTCCGGGTGACATCGAAGGAGCGCGTGGCGATGCGCAAGGGCGCCGAGATCGATTACGTAATTCGCTGGATGGGCATTCCGATGCGTTGGAGAACTCTCATCACGCAATATGATCCGCCGGATCATTTCGTGGACGAGGAAGTGAAAGGTCCGTACGCGCTGTGGCGCCACGAGCACACGTTCGAGGCGGTTCCCGAAGGAACGCGGGTGCGGGATCGCGTGGATTACGCGCTGCCGTTCGGAGTTCTGGGCAGGGCGGCGCATGCGTTGACGGTGGGCGCGCAGTTGGTGAAAATTTTCGAATACCGGCAGATGAAACTGGATGAATTGTTCGGCGTGGCGAGCCGGAAGGTCCTGGCGCCGGAGATCTTCGGCGGCGCATAAGGCTACGATGGACGAATGCGATTTTTCCGGCGCGTAAACGCCGTGCCCGGCGGCAAGCCCTTGCGCGTGGGAGTTCTGGCCGGAAGTTTCAACCCTCCGACGGTGGCGCATTTTCATCTGCTCGAAGCGGCCGCCGGGCACGTGGACGAGTTGGTTTGCGTCGTCCCGCGCGTCCTTCCTCACAAGATCTATCACGGCGCGAGCCTGGAGCAGCGCGTCGAAATGCTGACCGCTCCCGGGCTTCGTCCGGATTATTCGGTGGCCGTGAGCGATGGAGGTTTGATCGCGGAGATCGCCAGCGAATGCCGGGGCGAATATGGCGAGACGGCGCGTCTGTTTTTTCTATGTGGGCGCGATGCGGCCGAGCGGATCGTCGAATGGGATTATGGCGAGGCCGGGGCGATCGACCGGTTGATGGAGCGGTTCGAGCTTCTGGTGGCGCGGCGCGGGGGAGCATACGAGCCTCCCGCGCGTCTGAAGCACCGGATTCATCCGCTCGCCGTGCGGGCCGATTTCGAAGACGTATCGTCGAGCCGGCTTCGCGAACGGATCGGACGCGGCGAGCGATGGCGGCATCTGGCGCCGGAGGCGTTGCACCGTTTGACGGAAAAAATCTACGGGTGACCGCCGGAATATCCCGAGAGGGGATTGGGAAAGGCGAGCGGGTCGGGAGGGTCGTCGCCGTGGAGGCACTGGAAGTCTTTCTCGATCAAGATCGCGAGCCCGGCTTCCGGAGAAACCCCGATGCCGGTGCGATTTGTGGACGTCCACTCGCGGGCGATCTCCGGCGGCACGTCGATGCGCAACTTCCCGCCCTCGAGACTCGCATGAATAGCCGCCTGTCCCGGAGCCGCGTGAATTGCGAATGCGAATCGCCCGGAGCCGGGAAACTCCACCGTCTCTTCGACGAAACCGTCGGAGGAAAAACGGGCCACTTCGGCTTGATTCAGCCGAAGGCGGACGGCGTTCGTTTGGAGGCGGAGCTTCATCGGGGCTATTTCAATGGTAGAACGGCCGCCCTGCCGCCGTGCGATCTCGTTCTCAGCCGCCGGACTTATTGCGTCAAATACTTGCCGAAATAAAAGGCGGGGATTAGCCGATCGCGTGAGCGCGCAAATCGGGCAGGAACGGGAAGGCAAAAAGCCAGCCAAGGGCGCGGTGCGTCCGATGGAACAAGACTCCAGGCCCAACTCCGCCTCGCGGCCCCGCCGCGCTCGTTTACTGCGGCGGCTTCGTCTGCCCCGGCGCTGGCGGCTTGGGCGCGGGCGCCTTCGCCGGCGCCGTCGCGCCGTCTACCGGCTCATCCTTCACCTTGTCGTCGGGAAGCGCGTCGGGGGCGAACGTGATCTTCGCCTCCGCTCCGAACTTCCGATATAACCGGAATTCGATGTCGTTCCGCGTGCTCAGCCTCGGATACTGCGGAGTGTTTTGCGTCGAGATCAACTCCGCCCGCAACGGCAGCAGAAAGACGCTTTCGCCGATCTCGGCGTAGTCGTAATCGAGCGTCGTCTTCGCGCTCAGCACCGGAAACGTCGACGGAATATTCACCGGCTCCAGTGTCAGCCGCGAGATCAACCCCGTGTCTTCGTCGATGTAAATCAACCCCTGGTACCCGGGCACGATCTCCATCGTATTGTTATAAGTCATCCGGTAATGCGAGTACTGCTGCGGCACCCGGTAAGCGAACACATACTGGAGCTTCGCGCGCAGCTTCCCCCAGTGATCCCACGAAAAATCCGCGTGCGAGCCGGGATCGAAAATCTCTCGCATCTGCGATCCGAACTCACCCGACGACGTCACGCCGCCCAATTTGCTCAACGGCAGATCGTCGTTCCCGCGTCCCGACACGCTGATCGTTTCGTAATGCTCCTCTTGATCGTAATAACTCAGCTTCTGGGTGATCGTGTCCAACTGCCCCCAGCTTCCCGAGTTCGCCGGATCCCAATACCGCCGCGTCACCTGCGCGCAAAGGAAGTTCGGCAACTGCTTCGTGTAACTCATCGCGTACTCGCGCGCCGCGTCGATAATCTTGCCCTGCGTGATCGAATCCGGTGGCGGCGCCGGAGGAGGTGGAGGTTTCTCCGCCGCGGGAGGCGGGGGCTTCCGGAGCGTCGCCGATTCGTCCCGCAAATGCTCCAGTTCCGCCAGCGTCTTCGGCCCGACGCCCATCCCCTGGTAATCTTCCACCGTCCGGTCGTCCAGCCGCTCGCTCAGCTTCACGGTCTTCAGGTACATGACGACCTGCTTGTCCTGCTGCTTCAACTCCACCGACGACTTGATAAACGCCGTCAGTTGCGCGACCGTCAGGGTGCCATTCGCCGCCGGGGCTCGCGCCGCCGGGGCCATCGCCGCCAACAACAACATCAACGGGCCTAATCGCAAAATCCGCATCGCACGCCTCTTACGATTTTTCTTCCTTCTCCAATTGTAATGTGATTGTCCCGATCACGATCGGCAGGTGGACGCGAACCTGAACCGGAAGCCTCCGCGTGTCGTCGCTTAGCCAAACCTCCACTTGCGCCCGCCGGCTGAATAAGACGCCGTTGAAGATGTTCACGTCGTAATGCACCGTCTTGAACTTGCCCAACTTCGTTTCCACTTCCTCGCGGTCGCGCGCATCCACTCTCACCTGCGCCGCCTTTTTGCCGTCGGAAATCGCCAGCCGCACCGTCTGTCCGGGGTCCACCTTCATCGTCCGCAGCCGGTACAGCGCTCCCACCACGTCGCTGACGCAGACCGGCGTGTCCGTCTGGCCGGCGTGCAGAATCGCGTTCTTCGTCAAATCCTTCTCGACGTATGTCGCCCGCCCCTTCGCCCGGTCGTAAGCCACACGCGTCTCACGGTTCCGTTTTCCCTCCTGCGCCGAAAATACGCTGCTCGTGGCGCAATATCCATCTTCCAAATGCACGTCGTATTGATCCGTCAGTTTGTAGAAAGCCGCGATCACGCCCGCCGATTCCAAATGCAGGCTGGATCTCCACTTTCCCGTCTCCTTCGCCCCCTCCGGAGTCGATTTTAACTTCGCCGTTCCCGCGCTGAACAACCTCCATTCGATCCCGAAATCGAAGGACTCGCTTCCCTCCGGAGACTTCCCATTCGCCGCGAAAGAGTCGCCATCGGGCCGTCCGGCCGCGTGGCTTTGCGCGAACATCAGGAGCGCGCATACCGCTGCTCGCGCTCCCGGGAATGATCTTCGCATGAAATTAGAGTGTGGCAGATACACCGCCCCCCCGGCAACCCCTAGCAATCGGCCCCTTTCCCGCCGTATACTCGAATTTCATGACCTTTACCTATCCCAACTCGTTTCGATTTTGGTCCTTTTACCGGGCCTGAATCCAAAACGGGTGGCGTTGGTACGAAGTCAGTCTGAAGGAAACCGGCCCACTCGAAAGAGTGGGTTTTTTATTTCGATCCCCCACCCCAAAGAGACACGAACATGATCATCTCCATGAAGCTGCACTCGACCAAGCGGGAAGTAGAGCAGGTCTGCGAGCGCATCCGCGACTTCGGATATAAGGTCCACTCCATCGATGGCGAGGAGCGCGTCGTCATCGGCGTCGTCGGCATGGGCGATGTCACCGCCTGTCTTGAATCGGTCGAAGCCCTCCCGCAGGTGGAGAAGGCCGTCCGCATTTCCGCCCCCTACAAATTCGTCAGCCGCGAATTTCGCCCCACCCGCACCATCGTTCGCGCCAACGGCGTCGAAATCGGCGGCGGCGAATTCGTCGTCATGGCCGGTCCCTGCTCGGTCGAATCCGAAAAGCAGATCATGCAATCGGCCGAGGGCGTCGCCCGTTGCGGCGCCAAACTCCTCCGCGGCGGAGCGTTCAAACCCCGCACGTCGCCCTACGATTTCCAGGGGCTCGAAGAGGAGGGCCTCAAGCTCCTCGCCAAAGCCAAAGCCGCCACCGGCCTCGGCATTATCACCGAAGTCATGAGCGACCGCGACGTTCCCCTCGTCGCCGAATACGCCGACATCCTCCAGATCGGCGCCCGCAACATGCAGAATTTCGCCCTGCTTAAGACGCTCGGCAAGTGCGGCCGCCCCGTGCTGCTCAAACGCGGCATGAGTTCCACCGTCAAGGAACTGCTCATGTCGGCCGAATATGTCGTCGCCCACGGCAACCCCGACGTCATCCTCTGCGAGCGCGGCATCCGCACCTTCGAAACCGTAACCCGTAACACCTGCGACATCGCCGCCATTGCCGCCCTCAACGAACTCACCCACCTTCCCGTCATTCTCGATCCCAGCCACGCCACCGGCAAGCGCAGCCTCGTGCCCGCGCTCTCCCGCGCCGGAGTCGCCATCGGAGCCGACGGCCTCCTTGTCGAAGTCCATCCCGCCCCCGATAAGGCCATCAGCGACGGCGCTCAATCCCTCGACCTCGCTCAGTTCGGGCGCCTCATGCGCGAGCTAGAACCCTACATTCAACTCTGGAAAACCTCTCGCGTGCCCGAAGCCGTCCTCGCGCTGTAATCACGGTTTCTTGGTGCGTCTTCGCCTTCATCCCGCGCAATTGGTCCTGGGCCTCGCCCTTGTGTGTACCGGCATTCTGGTCCTCATTTACTGGCTTCGCCTCGGGGCCGGCTCCACTCCCCCCGAGCTCGTCTCCTTCCTCCCGCGCGAAGATTCCACCCTCGTCTATATAGACGTCGCCGCCATCCGCGCCTCCGGCCTGCTCGATCTCCTCGCCGGTTCGCCCAGTGTCCAGGATGCCGACTACCGCTCCTTCGTCGATCAAACTCATTTCGATTACCGCTCCGATCTCGACGCCGTCGCCGCCTCGTTTGAAAACGGAGACGAGTATTTCATTCTTCGCGGACGCTTCGATTGGGCCGCCCTCATCGCCTATGTCAACCGCCAGGGCGGCTCCTGTGGCAAGAGCTTTTGCCGCCTTGACGCCAGCCGCCCCGGCCGCCACATCTCCTTTTATCCGGTGCGCAAAAACCTCATGGCCCTCGCCGTCGCCACCGACGGTTCGGGCGCCGCCCGCATCGTTCGCGGCGCCTCGCCCACCGCGCGCGCCCTCCCTTCGCAACCCGCCTGGACCATCGTTCCCGCCTCGGCCCTGCAGTCCTCCCAACTCATTCCCGATCGCGCCCGGCCTTTCACCGCGGCCCTCCAGGACGCCCGCCAGGTTGTCCTCGCCCTCACCGCGCGATCGAGCAAACTCGCTCTCGACATCGACGTCGCCTGCAAGGATCCCTCGGCCGCCACCGTTCTCGAAGCTCAGTTGGAGGAGGCCACCGCCGGCCTCCAGAGCATGCTCCAACGCGAACATAGCGCGCCCGACCCCGCCGGCCTCACCGGCATGTTGACCTCCGGCTCCTTCCACCACGATGGCGATCGCGTATCCGGCGAGTGGCCCGTCTCCCGCCAATTCCTCGAAGCCATCGCCGAAGGCCGCGCCAACGCTCCGCGCTAATCGGGCCGCCCAATGCTCCCTCAACTTTCCGGTGTTCTATGCTGCGGCAATCTCG
>VFSW01004016.1_pt1 | contig 21974 bp, 20 predicted proteins | sample 5358111 | NCBI WGS metagenome assembly VFSW01 (sample SAMN11554181, study PRJNA540505) | mine drainage metagenome | isolation source: sediment from site ElyBrook_90M | place: USA: Ely Copper Mine, Vershire, VT | collected 2017 | reverse complement strand
GCGACGGCCAGGTATTCCCGATGACCGGCGTCCTTCCGGTTGAGATTGAAATGACAGACAGACTGGTCCGCTTCGGATACGTTGAAGTCGAGCTGATGCGGGACTGTCTGCTGGGAAAGATGGGCACTGCGCTGCGGGGACACAGTTTCCACTACTCCCGTTCGACCGCAACTCGAGAGCTGCCCGCGGCCTTCAACGCACGCTACACGCTCTCCGGCAAATGTGCGGCCGAAGGGGTCGTCTTCCGCAACGTGCTCGCGAGTTACATCCATCTCCATTTCGGAGGCGCACCTTCCATCGCCACAGCGTTCGTCAACGCTGCGGAAGAGATCGCGCGCTCCCTTGATGGGCCTCGCCCGGAGAGCTTTGACCAGTCCTGGGAAGGTGGCGAGCTGCCATGAGAACGCCCGCCATCATGGTTCTCGGGACCGGCTCGCATGTCGGCAAGTCGATGCTGACCACCGCGCTCTGCCGGATTCTTTCCCAGGCAGGCTATCGGGTCGCGCCGTTCAAGGCCCAGAACATGTCCTTGAATTCGGCTGCAACCCCAGAAGGCTTGGAGATAGGCCGCGCACAGGCCCTACAGGCAGAGGCCGCCGGAATTCCCGCCTCCGTCCACATGAACCCGGTTTTGATCAAGCCCACAGGAGACATGTCGTCCCAGGTGATTGTGCGAGGACAGATCTGGTGCCAGCTTACGGCGGAAGACTACTTCCGACGGCGCACGGAAGAACTCGTGCCCGTCATCCGAGAGAGCTACCAACTCCTTGCCGCGCAGAACGACCTGATGGTCCTGGAAGGGGCAGGGTCCCCGGCGGAGATCAACCTGAAAGACCGCGATATTGTGAACCTGCGCATGGCCAGGATGGCCGGGGCGCGCTGCGTGCTTGTGGGCGACATTGATCGCGGAGGCGTCTTCGCTTCGCTGTTCGGCACGCTCGAACTTCTCGACCCTGCAGAACGGGAACAGATTGACGGCTTCATCATCAACAAGTTTCGTGGAGACATCAGACTGCTGCTGCCGGGTGTGCGGGCCATCGAGCAGCGCATGAGAAAACCGTGCCTCGGTGTCGTTCCCTTCCTCCCCGACCTCACCCTGGACGAGGAAGACGGCGTATCCATTGAGCGGCGCTCCTCCTCGATGTGGGCACAAGACACCTCGCCACAGCGCCCGCTTCGTGTCGCGGTCGTCTGCTTTCCCTCCATCGCAAACTTCACAGACTTCGATCCTCTGCTCGCGGAGCCATCCGTGAAGGTGCGGTTCTGCCGCACCGCGGAAGAGATGAAGGATGCGGATCTAATCATTCTTCCCGGAACCAAGCAAACCATCGCGGACCTTCACTGGATGCGTGCGTCCGGCATCGACCACGCACTTCTCGCTCATGCGGATCATAGGGCGGTCCTTGGAATCTGCGGCGGAATGCAGATGCTCGGCACCATCATCGAGGACCCGTTCGCAGTCGAAGGAGGAGGGCGGCAGCAAGGTCTTGGCCTGCTCCCCATCCGCACTGTGATGGCCCAGGAGAAGACGACGCGGGAAGCCGAGGGAGATTTGCTGCACCCTCAACTCTTTTGTCAGTCAATCTCTGTATCGACCGTGCGTGGGTACGAGATCCACGTCGGGCAGACGGAGTACCTGGATGCCGCGGAACCCTTCGCCCGCATCCGCCATACCGGCTCCCCAGAGGAAGTCGTGCTGGATGGCTGCATCGCTCAGCAGGGGCGAGTGGTCGGGACTTACTTGCATGGCCTCTTCCACCATGACGAATTCCGCCATTCGTCTCTCACTGCGCTGCGCGCGTCCTGCGGGTTGGAGCGGCCGCCGTCGTTTGTGCAGTGGAGGCAGTTGCGGGAACAACAACTCAACCGGCTCGCGGACGCAGTCTCCTCCTCCGTGGACATGCGCGCCCTGTTGGCCTGGGTGGGTCTGCCCTGGCCCGCCGCACGCCGTTGAGAACAAATTCAGTCGAGCGTCGAATCGCCTTCGCGACCGCTGGTTTTACGAGAGGATTTACCCAATGTCCGCATCACAACTGAGTCCGCAAGAGAACCTGTTTCCACGCCGCATCGTCTGTCTCTCCGGCGAGGCTACCGAACTCCTCTACCTGCTCGGCGAGCAGGAGCGGATCGTTGGCGTTTCGGGCTTCTGTACGCGTCCTCTGGAAGTACGGTCCAAGCCGAAGGTCTCCACCTTTCGCGATGCGAACTTCGAGGCCATCGAACAACTGAAGCCGGACCTGATCGTCACCTATTCCGACGTGCAGGCGGAGATCTCGCGCCAGGCGGCGCTGCGTGGCCTTACCGTCTTCAACTTCAACCAGAGAAGTATTGCGGAGATATTCGACTTCATTTCGCTCATCGCGAGGATCGTGGGAAAAGAGGACCGGGGCAAGGCGCTCATCTCCACATATCGGGACGGGTTGAAAAGGATAGAGACGTCGGCAAAGGCGTTTCCTCGTCGGCCCCGCGTCTTCTTCGAGGAATGGAATGACCCGCTCATTAGCGGGATCCGATGGGTGGAGGAACTGGTCGAGATCGCTGGCGGAGAGCCGGTCTTTCCTGAACTGCGGGAGCGGCGGAATGCAAAGCAGCGGGTCGTGGATTCATCTGAGGTCATCCGGCGTAACCCCGATGTCATCATTGCATCCTGGTGTGGGATGAAGGTGGACAAGCAGAAAATCGCATCTCGGCCTGGTTGGCAGCAGATTGCCGCTGTTCGCGATGGCAATATCTACGAAATTCCGTCTTCCTGCATTCTTCAGCCCGGACCGTCGGCCTTGACGGAGGGCGCACGACAGTTGCATTCGATTCTGTCGCGCGGAGTAGGCCATGAAGTGCCGATAGAGTAGAATCCATGGGTTGAGACCCAGCGATACGCAGTGATACACTCAGTATTGGCTTGAGGTGCAAGCGCCGCAAGGCATCGGGGTTCAAGCCCCCTTCCTCCGCACCAGTCCAGACTTTGTTGTCTCATCCCATCGCGCAGCGGAAGACTCTGCTGTCGCTTATTTCAAGATTCCGAGGCCTGAGAAATCCCGATGATCTACATTCTGGTTGTGATTCACGTCATTGTCTGCCTCTTCCTGATCGGCGTCGTACTGCTGCAACAGGGCAAGTCCGCCGACCTCGCCGGTGCCTTCGGCGGACAAGGCTCGCAGACGGCCTTCGGCCCGCGCGGCGCGGCCAACCTGCTCACCAAGCTCACCACCTGGGGCGCCATCATTTTCATGGTCGTCTCCATCTCGCTCACCGTGATGCTCTCCCGCTCCAGCGGAGACAAGTCCGTCCTCTCCGGCACCCCAACCCAGCAGTCCACGCCGAAGAAGTAGCTCCGGCCTCATCCAGTTCCCTGCTCTTCACAACAAAGCCTTGAAACACCGGCCCCGTGGGGAAGGCGGCTCCCGATGATCCACGAGATTCTGCCCGTCGGCGCGTTGCAATGCAACTGCTCAATTCTGGGCGACGAGGCCTCCGGCGAGGCCATCGTGGTCGATCCCGGAGACGAGATTCAGCGCATCCTCGCCGTCCTCCAACGCCACAGTCTCACCGTCAAGCAGATCCTCATCACCCACGCCCACATCGACCACATCGCCGGGGCCGCGTGCCTCAAGGCCATCACCGGGGCGCCCATCCTGTACAACGCCAGCGACCTGCCTCTGGTCCGCATGATGGACGTACAAGCTGGATGGCTGGGCATGGCCACGCCCGAAGTGCATCCCCCAGACGACACCCTCGACGACGGCAAGCCCATCTCCATCGCAGGTCTGACCGGCAGCATCCTGCACACCCCCGGCCACACCCAGGGCAGCGTCTGCCTCTATCTCCCCGCGCAGAGCCTGCTGCTCGCCGGGGACACGCTCTTCGCCGGTTCCGTCGGTCGTACCGACCTTCCCGGCGGCGACTCCCGCGCCCTCGTCCGTTCCATCCACAGCAAGCTGCTTCCCCTGCCCGACGCAACCATCGTCATTCCTGGCCACGGCCCGAAGACCACCATCGGCGACGAACGAGAGCTAAATCCGTTCTTGAAATAAAGCATTCAACTACAAAATAAACAGCAACTTAGCAGAATAAATAAATGTACTAATTGAAATATTCTCGGATTTGTTGATTATTCATATTCATCCATGACTTGAGGTTTTTTGCCTGTTGAAATCTCAAGCGATGGCCCTTTGAATGCCCCCCTCAAACTCGTCGCTCGGGCCAATCAGGCTCACCACGACGCGCTTCGACTCGGCCATCCCATAGAACGATCCGGGATGCACAATCACTCCCCGTTCGCGCGCCAGTCGCTCCGCACACTCCGCCTCGCCGACGCAGCAAGGCAGCCCCAGAACCGCGCTCCATCCAGCATCGACCTCCAGCAGTTGCAGACGGTCCGGCGCGTCCTCCGCCAGCCGCCGCAGGCTCGCCAGATTCCTCCGCGCCCGCTCCAGAATCTGCGCTTGAATCGCTGCGCGACTCCCCAGCCAAGACGCCATCGCCAACTGCACCGGCGCATTCATCGACAGAAATGTGTCGGCCACAATCTCCAACCGCGCCAGCGCCTCGGTTCGTTCCCGCTCCGGCCCGAGCGTGGCGATCCATGCCGCCTTCATCTGCGGCAGGCCGACGATCTTGCTCAGCCCGCTCAACACAAACGTCAGCGCGGGATGCGCTCCCTGCGCAAAGCTGCGCGGCGGCGGCGTCAGCTTGCGCAACGGGTAGTCCAGAAACACCTCGTCCACAATCAACGCCAGCCCGTGCCGCACGCAGAGAGCCTCCAGCCGCTCCCGCTCGCCCGTACCGGTCCAGTGTCCCGTGGGATTGTTGGGATGCACCACGATCACGGCGCGCGTCCGTGTCGTAATCCCGCGTTCCAGCTCCGCAAAGTCAATCCACCAGCCATGGTCGTAGAACAGCGGGTACGGACGCAGGCGCACATCGTCCAAATCGGCCAGAAAGTCGAAGAGAGGGTAGCTCGGCTGGGCCACCAGCACCTCGTCGCCAGGGTCGCAGAGCAGCCGGAACAGGAAGCTGTAGCTCTCGCTGGTGCTGGTCGTCAGCAGCAGGTCGTCCACTGCGACGCACGCCTCATGGTCGGAGTAGTAACCCGCGACGGACTCCCGAGCACTCCCCATGCCTCGCGGGTTCGGGTCGTAAACCAGCGCGCGCGCATCGGCCAGCGGCCCCACCACCGTCTCCGCGTCATACCGAAATCCGCACCGCGTAGGGTTCGACACCGTCAGGTCGTACAGCCGCCGCCCCGACGCGCGCGCATCGCGCACCGCCGCCGCATAACGGCTCTCGTCTGTGTCCCACGACGTGCGCGAAGAGAATCGGCTCACAGCTTCATGGTAGAGCATCCACCGCACGCGCGGGTCGTTCCCTCAACAGTCCCGTGATGCCGCGCTACTCCGCGTGGCCCAGGCCGTTCTCCTTGTACGCCTTCTGGAGCACGAAGAACGCTGCCTTCTTCTTCCCCTGGTCGGAGATCAGTCCCTTGCGGTTGAATCCGTCCTGAATGCCCGGCAGCTCGCGCAACGGAGAGCGGAAGTCCATCAGGATCCACGGCGTCGTCCCGCGCAGTTGCGGAATCTTGTTCAGCATGCCGATCTGATGCCGATAGATCTCCGCCTGGTACTCCTCCGTCCAGCGCTGGTCGATCGCGCCATGCAGCCCCGCCTTCGCGCCGCCGCCAAACTCGCTGGTGATCAGTGGCTTGTCGTATGCGACCTTCCACTCCACGGTGTCCGCCGTCTCCGGCGTGCCCTCGTACCATCCGATGTATTCGTTGAAGCCGATCACGTCCAGCGCCTTGCCCAGCGGGTCGTCGATATACTTTGTCTTCAAGTCGCCATGCACCAGCAGCGCCGCCGTCACCAGCCGCGTTGGGTCCTCGCGATGGACAAACTCCGCCGAGCGGGTGAGGAACGCCGTCCGCGCCGGGTTGTTCGGCGTCTCGTTGGCGACCGACCACAGAATCACCGAGGCCTTGTCGCGGTCGCGCCGTATCTCCTCATGCAACTGCTGCTCGCTCTTGGCAAACACGTCTTCCCGTCCGAACTCGACGGCCCAGTATACCGGCACCTCCGACCACACCAGGATTCCCATCTTGTCGGCCGCGCGCGTCATGCGCTCGTCGTGCGGATAGTGCGCCAGCCGCATGTAGTTTGCGCCCAGATCCTTCACCCAGCCCAGCAGCGTCGCCACCTCCTGGTCGCTGTCCACGCGCCCAGAGCGGAAGGGCGCCTCGGCATGGATGCTGACGCCGTGCAGCACAATCGGCTTGCCGTTCAGCAGAATCTCCGAGCCGGAGACTTCAACCGTGCGAAAGCCCATCTCGTCGGTCAGCGTATCGTCTCCCGCCTTCAGCACAACGCGGTACAGCTTCGGGTTCTCCGGCGACCACAGAGACAGCCCAGACGCGGGAATACGGAACGCAGCCCGCCCGTCCGCGTCCGTCACACCCTCGGCGTGCAGCTTCGCATCGGGCAGATCGACCGTCACCGGCGTCCCCGCCTGCGCGCCCTCCACATGCACATAGCCCTCGATAACGCTGCGCGTCGCGCGGTCCAGATGCAGATCGAAGTCGTCGATGAAGTTCGCCGGCACCGTTACCAGCGACACATCGCGCGTCAGTCCGCCGTAGTTGAACCAGTCCGTCTTCAGCGTGGGCACGCCGTCCGCAAGCCGCGTGCTGTCGACAAAAATCACCATGCTGTTGTCGCCCGCGCGCACCGCCTTCGTCGCCTCGCAGTCGAACTGCGTATAGCCGCCCTCGTGCATACATAGAAGCTGCCCGTTCACCCACACCCGCGACCGATAGTTCGCGGCGCCGATGTCCACAAACGCCCGCCGCCCCGCCTGCGGCTGGTACTGGAAGTGACGCTCATACCAGAATCCGCCCTCGTAGTTCATCAGCGCCGGACTTTGCGTGTTCCAGTCCCCGGGCACCTTGATCGTGGGACTCTTGGAAAAGTCGTACTCCGTCAGTTTGTTGCTGCCCGCGGGCAGCTCCGTATCATTCCAGTAGCTCTTGCTCCCGTTGTCGAGGCCATTCTCGTACGGGTCGAGAATAGAGTGCCACTCGCCGTCCAGGTTCAGGACAGGACGCCGGTCGACCGCCACCAGCAGCGTCGGTGCGGGGGGAGCGGCAGCAGGCTGCTCTGCGTGCAGAGCGCTCGGCCCAGTCCACGCAAGGCAGACAATCAGTCCCATCGCCGCTCCAGCAGCGGCATTCGCCAGAACAGTTCTCTTGTGCACCATAAAACTCCTCGATAGGGCCGCAAGCGGCCGCGCAGCCATCCTTTCACACCCGGACAACAATGGGAAGGCGCCACCGAGTGGGGACATTTTGGATGCCTTGCATACGAGATCCAAAGGCGTGAACTGTCTTCACTCCTCCGTCTTCCGTTTCATTCTCTTCCGCGTTCCATTCCAGTACACCGCCATCCCCAACAAGTTCAGCGCCAGCGAAACCCCAGCGATCTTCGTCGCAAACGACCACTTGCTCGCCACATCCACAATCGGCAGCAGGTTGAACCCCATCGCCACCAGGGTCACGCCCAGTCCGCTCACCGCGCCCAGCTTCAACCAACTCCCCGCACGCGTCCCAAACCGGTCGCCCACCACCAGCGGGATCGCAAACATCATCAGGTAGTAGATTCCGTAGAAAATATTCCCCGCCGAATTGATCAACTGGAACGCCTCCTGCGCCCCTGTCCCGTATGTCGCCAGCACGCCCATCCCAGTCGCCACCGCCACAATCGCGGCAATCGACCGCGTCGGCGTCTTCCACCGCGGGTCGAGCCGCGTGAACCACGCCGGAACCACGCCGTCCCATCCCGTCACCATCGGCAGACGACTGGTCTCCGCCACCAGCACCGCATACTGCGCCACCAGCGCCAGCGCCAACACCAGGATCGTCCCCCGCCCCAGCGCCAGTCCCCAGTCGATTCCCTGCGCCCCGCTCGCTGCACCGCCAAACGCCACCGCCAGCACCTGCGGGACCGGCCCCGTCAGGTCCACCTTCGCCGCCGGAATATACGCCAGCATCGAGCCGGTCATCAGGATGTAGATCACCGCAATGATCGGTGCCGCAATCCACGCCGAGCGCAGGATCGTCCGTCCCGCATCGCGCGTCTCGCCGGCAAACACAGCCACCTGTTCCAGCCCGCTCAACGCATTGAACGCAATCTTGGTCATCAGGTTCATGCTGAACAGCGTCAACACAGGCATCGCAAAGCGGAACGGCGCCTGCGGGTTCACATGCGGATGCAGCGCGCTCGCATGAGGATGGAAGAACAGCAGTCCCATTAACAACACCGTCACCAGCACCGTCACCGCCGTGCCAAAGTGAGAGACCCACCTCCCAATTCCAAACCCAGGGATGTTCACCAGCAGGATCAGCAGAAACAGTCCCACGCTCAACCCCAGAATCAGCGAGTGGTTCTCCTCCATCCACGCCGCGCGCGGCCCCAACCCGTAGCTCAGACTCGTTGCGGTCATGATCCCGATGTTCGACACCGCAAGCAGTGCCCACAACCCGAAGTTCCACGCGCTCATGAATCCCGCAAACGGCCCAAACGCAAACTTCGTCCACTGATACACGCCGCCCTCCAGCGGCCACACCCGGGCGCACCACCCCACCACTGCCGCCAGCGGCACAAACATCGTCAGAATTCCCGCAAGCCAGAACCAGATGTGCGTCCCGCCCTGCTTGGCTGCGATCCCCGACCAGGTGATGCCCACCACCAGCAGGATCTGCATGGGGACCAGGTCGCGCAGACCCAGCGCCCGCCGCAACGCATGGCTCGATGCCCGCCCATCGCTCGAAGCGCCCCCGGACTCCGCCGCCAGTTCTTCCGCGCTATTGTTCAAACCATGGCTCCGTCGAGGTCATCCGCCACTGCAAGTGCCCAATCTCCCCCAGAGTAGCATCCATCCTGCGCGAACCCTGCCTCGTACCCCATGCCATTTCCGGCAGAAATCACCGCCATTTTCCCCGAATTCACCCTCGTTTCACCAGTAAGTCGTTTGTAATGGAATATTTAGCCGTAACTCCAATAGAATGGAATATTTGGCGACACCACCCGCCCGTAAACGCTAGAGCACAATCAACTTCCGCAAAAATAACCCCGCGCGCGGGGGAGGGGGTACGGAAAGATTGAGGGACCGGTGCGGTTCCCGGCTCACAGGCCAATGGTGAGCCGCGTTCGTGGGTCGAGGTAGTCGCGCAGCGCGTCGCCGATGAAGTTGAACGAGAGCACTGCCAGCATCACCGCGAGCGCGGGAAAGACGACCAGATGAGGGGAATCGAAGAGGTGGGTGCGGGCGTCGTTGAGCATGGAACCCCAGCTTGCGGCGGGCGGCGGCACGCCCAGGCCAAGAAAGCTCAACGTGGCCTCGGCCAGCACCGCGCCAGCCATACCGATGGCCGCCTGCACGATCAGCGGTTGTAGGATGTTGGGCAGGATGTGACGGCACAGAAGGCGCAGGTCGGAGGCCCCGAGAGAACGCGCCGCTTCCACAAACTCGCGCTGCTTGACGGCCATCACCTGTGCGCGCACCAGACGCGCGTAGCCCACCCAACTGGAGATCGACAAGGCGAGAATCAAGTTGAACAGGCCGGGGCCGATGAAGGCGACAAAGGCAATGGCAAGCAGAATTCCGGGCAGGGCGAGGAAGGCATTGGTCACATACACGTTGAGCACGGTGTCGATCCATCCCCCATAGAAGCCGGCCAGCGCGCCCGCGATCAGCCCTACCGCGAGCGAGAGCGAGACCACGGAGACCGCAACGACCAGCGAGATCCGAGCGCCGAAGAGGGTGCGTGAGAGGATGTCCCGGCCCAACTCATCGGTCCCGAACCAGTGCGCGGCGCAGGGAGAGAGCAGCCTTCCGGCGAGATCGATCCGCGAGGGGGCCTGCGGGGCAAGCCACGGCGCAAAGACTGCACACACGATGAAGCCCGCCAGCAGCGCAACGCCCAGCGCGGCGAGCGGCTGCTGCGCGATGCGCGATGCCAGCATGACGCGATGTTGCTCGGGCTGCATCCTATCGTTCATCCATCCCTGTTTATCATAGGTGGAGACGCGCGACACGGCGGTCGACTGCTGTCGTCGAAAGGAATGATTTGCGAATCCTGATTTACGGGCTGAACTATGCTCCCGAACTCACGGGGATCGGCAAGTACACCGGAGAGATGGCGGCGTGGCTGGCGGAGCGCGGACACGAGGTCCGCGTGGTGACGGCACCGCCCTACTACCCGGCGTGGCGTATCCGCGCGGACTACCGCGGCGCATGGTATCGCCGCGAGCGGGTGTCCGGCCAGCCGGTGGTCTATCGCACGCCTCTGTACGTCCCGGAGCGGCCCACCGGGTTCAAGCGGGTCGCGCACCTGGTCTCCTTCATGCTGGGGAGCCTTCCGGTGATGCTGCGCCAGATATTCTGGCAGCCACAGGTGGTCTTCACGGTGGAGCCTACCTTCTTCTGCGCGCCGCTGACATTGTTTGTGGCCCGCAGCTCCGGTGCCGCCAGTTGGCTGCATGTTCAGGACTTTGAAGTGGATGCGGCCTTCGATCTGGGTCTGCTTCCGGCCCAGGGCCTCATCCACGACACCGCTCTGCGGCTGGAAAAATTCTTGATTTACGCCTTCGACCGGGTCTCTGCAATCTCTTCCAAGATGGTCGACCGCACACGGCACAAGGGAATCCCCGACAACCGTGTGGGCCTCTTCCCCAACTGGGTCGATGTGGAGGCGATCTATCCGCTCGATGCTGAGGCGAAGCAGAACAACTCGATCCTCCGCGAACTTGCATCCCATGTGCCAGGGATCGAGAAGAAGATTCTCCTGCTCTACTCCGGCAACATGGGCACGAAGCAGGGCCTGGAACTGCTGGCACCGCTGGCGGAGGCCTTTGCCGCCGACCCCCGCGTCCACTTTATCTTCTGTGGCGATGGTGCGTACCGACCGCAGATCGAGGCCCTTGTGGCCCACCGTGCCAACGTGACTCTGTTGCCGTTACAGCCACTCGACCGACTGAACGATCTGCTGAATGCAGCCGACATCCACCTGCTGCCACAGCGCGCCGATGCCGCCGATCTGGTGATGCCCTCGCGGCTGACGGGAATGCTGGCCAGCGGACGCCCGGTGATCGCCACGGTTCACGCGGAGACCCAGGTGGCGGAGGTGGTCGAAGGGCGCGGCCTCGCGGTTCCAGCCGAGGACGCCAACGCGCTGCACGCAGCGGTGTTGCGTCTGGTGGAGGACGAGGAGTTGCGCCTCCGTCTGGGCCGCGCCGCGCGCGAGTATGCCGTCGAGCACCTGAGCAAGCGACAGGTCCTTGAGCAATTCGAGCGCGACCTCAAGACCCTGGTCGCGCGTATATAGCCAAGGACGACTGCATGAGTCGTTCCTCAAACCCTCCCGCTATGAGAGCCGTGTACCATAGTCGAGAAGCGGCTGCGACATTTGACGAATGCCTCGGTGTAGATCCTTCGCAGCCCGTGCAACGGCACACGAGGGGAACGGGATGCCCAACTCAGATGTCCAACGGGCGACTCAAGGAGACGGAAGTTTGAAGAGAGCGTTGATTACGGGAGTTACCGGACAGGATGGCGCATATCTTGCCGCCTTTCTGCTGGCGAAGGGGTATGAAGTGCATGGCATCAAGCGACGCACGTCGATGTTCAACACCGCGCGCATCGACAGCATATACGAGGACCCCCACATCCCATCGCGTCACTTCATCCTGCACTACGGCGACATGACCGACTCCAGTTCGCTGGTGCAAATTGTGCAGAGGGTCCAGCCGGACGAGATCTACAACCTTGCGGCACAGTCGCACGTTCAGGTCTCGTTTGAAGAGCCGGAGTATACCGCCAACTCGGATGCGCTGGGCGTGCTGCGCCTGTTGGAGGCGATCCGCATTCTGGGGTTGGAGAAGAAGACGCGGTTCTATCAGGCCAGCACATCGGAGCTTTACGGACTGGTGCAGGAGACGCCGCAGCGAGAGAGCACTCCGTTCTATCCGCGCTCACCGTATGCGGTCGCCAAACTGTACGGCTACTGGATTGTCGTCAACTATCGCGAGGCATACGGGATATACGCCTGCAACGGAATCCTGTTCAACCACGAGTCTCCGATGCGCGGGGAGACGTTTGTGACGCGCAAGATCACGCGCGGGCTGGCGCGCATCAAGGTGGGACTGCAGAGCGAACTGTATCTGGGCAACTTGGACGCCAAGCGCGACTGGGGCCATGCGCGCGACTACATCGAGATGCAGTGGCTGATGCTGCAACAGGAAAGCCCGCAGGACTTCGTCATCGCCACCGGGCAGCAGTACAGCGTGCGCGAGTTTGTGCAGCGCTGCGCAAAGCTGCTGGAACTCGATCTGACATGGCAGGGCACGGGCGTCGAGGAAAAAGCAACCGACAAGGATGGCAAGGTGGTGGTCGCCGTCGATCCGCGCTACTTCCGCCCGACCGAAGTGGAGACGCTGCTGGGCGACGCCCGCAAGGCGCAGCGCGAACTCGGCTGGACTCCACGGACCAGCTTCGACGAGCTGGTGCGCGAGATGGTCGAGTGCGACCTGAAAGCCGCTGAACGCGACGCTCTGGTGCTGCGCCACGGATTCGACGCATACAACGTCCGCGAGACTTAGAGACAGTTGTGAGTAGTAAGCGGTGAAAAATCGGCAAGCAGGAAACAGATATGCAGCTCGGCAGTCGGATTTATATCGCTGGACACCGCGGACTGGTTGGCTCTGCCATCCATCGCGAGCTTCTGCGCCTGGGATACCGCAATATTCTGACGCGAACGCGTCGGGAGCTGGATCTGCTCGACAAGTCGGCCGTCGATGCATTTTTTGCCGCTGAGAGGCCCGAGTTCGTCTTTCTCGCCGCGGCCAAGGTGGGCGGCATTCTGGCCAACAGCAGCTATCCCGCGGACTTCATCCGCGACAACCTGATTCTACAGACGAACGTGATCGAGGCCAGCTACAAGGCGCAGGTCGAGCGGCTGCTGTTTCTTGGCTCGTCGTGCATCTACCCCAGACTCTGTCCGCAGCCGATCAAGGAGGAGTATCTGCTGACGGGGCCGCTGGAGCCGACCAACCGGCCTTACGCGCTGGCCAAGATCGCTGGGATCGAGATGTGCTGGAGCTACAACCGGCAGTACGGCACGCGCTATCTGGCCGCCATGCCGACCAACCTCTACGGCCCGGGAGACAACTTCGATCTGGCCAACTCGCACGTCTTGCCCGCGCTGCTGCGCAAGACGGCCGAGGCGAAGGCCGCGGGAGCGCAGCAGGTGGTCGTCTGGGGCAGCGGGAGGCCGCGCCGCGAGTTCCTCTACTCGGACGATCTGGCCGAGGCGTGTTGCTACCTGATGAACCTCGACGACGAGCGCTTCCGATCGCTGCTGACCGGCGACGCGCCGCCGTTGATCAACATCGGCACTGGCGAGGACGTCACCATCCGCGAACTGGCCGAGACCATCGCCCGCGTGCTCGACTTCGATGGAGCGCTGGTCTTCGATGCCAGCAAGCCCGATGGCACGCCGCAGAAGCTGCTCGATGTCAGTCGGCTGCACTCACTGGGCTGGAAGCACTCCACTGACCTGGAAGAGGGCATCCAACAGGTATGGGACGCATACAGGACAGGAAGTCGCTGCGCGCTTTGACGCAGTTTTTATTGACTCTGGCACTCACCATCGCGGGGTCTTCCTCTGGCGTTGCACAGCGCCCGGGGCGGGACTCGGTGGCCCCCACGGTCGCCGAGCAGTATCTGCTCTCGGCCGCCAATCAGGAGCGCGCCGCGCGCAAGCTGCCTCTGCTGCACCGTGATCCGCATCTGGCACACGCCGCCGCCCAGCACGCGTATGCGATGGCCGCGCATGGGACGATCAGCCACCAGTTCCGCGGCGAGCCTGAGCTTTCCAGTCGTGGTGCCAGCGCTGGCGTTGCGTTCAGCCTTATCGCCGAGAACGTCGCCGAAGCCCCCAGCGTGGTACAGATTCAGAGCCTGTGGATGCACTCGCCGGAGCACCGCGCCAACCTGCTGAATCCCGAGATCGACGCCGCCGGGATCAGCGTCTATATTCGCGACGGCGAACTGTATGCGGTCGAGGACTTCGTCAGAACCGTGCGCTCGGCCAGCCTGAATGAGCAGGAGAACGCCATCGCCACGCTCATTGCGCCGTTGGGGAAGATCGAGGTGGATAGCGCACCCGATGCGGTCTCCGCAGCCCGCCGCACCTGTGCGCTGTCCAGCGGATATTCCGGTGCGCGCAGACCACTGTTCGTGATGCGCTTCACCTCCAACGACCTTACCCAACTGCCCGACCAGCTGAAGACCAGAGTGGTCTCGGGCCGCTACCACGAAGCCGCCGTCGGGGCCTGCGCCAGCAACTCGAAGGGGCCATTCAGCTCCTACCGCTTCGCGGTGCTGCTGTATCCCTGAGAGAACACCAAAGGCTCCGGTTGATGAGGTGATGGTAGTGATCGAGGCGTACCTTGGCGGCAAACGCAAACTTCCCCTGCTCAAAGAGGAGGTCTGGCGCGACGAGACGGGAGCCGTAAGCCGGTACAGCCTGGCCTATATTGATCCTGAGATGTTTGCGGGAGACAATGGACGTGTACTCGGTTATGACAACGCTCACGGCTACCACCATCGGCACTACCGCAGCGATCAGACGGAGTTCACGTTTCGCGGCTACGACCGATTGCTGAAGCAGTTTGAAGATGAGGTTCGCAGTCTGAGGAGGGCGAGATGACGCGCAAGGTCAGTGTTGTGGTTGTGGAGGACGGCGTGGACGAGTTCTTCCAGCGCGCGCGCAAACACGCCCGAATGCTGGATCGCGGAGAGACGCTGCCCAGTGAGACAACGATTATCTTTGAAGATCCGGTGCAGCTTCTGGGGATGCTGACGGTGGAACGCAAGCGGCTGCTGCATACACTGCGGGATGAGGGGGCGACTCCGATTACGGCACTGGCGGAGCGGCTGGGACGGGACAAGCGCGCGGTGAGCCGGGACGTTTCCGCAATGCGCGAGCACGGGATGGTGAAGACCAAATACGTCGTCGATTCTGGGAAGAAACGCAATATGGTGGTGATGCCCACGGCGAAGCGACTGGAGCTGAAGGCGGCGATCTGAATCGAGGAACGGGAAGAACGTGCATGATGTGGCTGCTCGTGTTCCTTTCGATGCCTAGGTGAGGTCATCTCGTCTCTTTATTGTTTACTTCACGTTACCTGCTGATTAGAATTCTCCACAACGGCATACTGGAGGATCATGGCAGACTTTGCATATACAACTGTTCCGGGGAAGATTACACCGCTATTGCAGAAGATTCGCGAGATCGGCATTCCTGCTAAAGTCAGCGTGAAGTGGCTGAAAACGATTGGGTTTACTTCTAGCAGCGACAATACATTGATTCAGGTTCTTAAACAGGTTGGTTTCGTTGACTCCTCTGGTACACCGGGTACGATGTGGTCTCAGTATAGAGGTGCTAAACATAAAGAAGTGCTTGGCAACGCAATTCGCTCCGGCTATGCAAAACTTTTTGAGGTTTATCCTGATGCGGATCAGCGAAATTCTAATGAGTTGGAGCATGTATTTAGCACGAGTTCTTCAGCTGGAAAACAAGCGATTGGTAAAACGGTTAGTACGTTTAAGGCTCTATGCGAATCAGCTATTTTCGGCGCTACTGGAAACAAAGCTGGGTCTAAACTATCTCACGAGAGTATTCACGATCCCAATCAGGGGTCGACGGGAAGAAGCAATCAATCCGATACCCCCAATGTCCCCTCAGTTCACATAGACATTCAGGTTCATATTGCGCCTGAGTCATCTTTAGAGCAAATCGAGCAGATATTTAAGAGTATGGCGAAACATCTTTACGGTAAAGGTGATGCTTGATCGATGCTGCCATCAGTGCTCTAAAGACCGCCAAGGGGATTCAGGCTGAGATCGACACTGAACTTGGCCCACCCGAGGACGGCAAGCGTTCAACTAAACAGAAAGTGATCCCTCTTTCTGTCGTTCGAGATACAAGAGGTTATATCGAACGAGTCGCAAACCAAGCAAACGGTGCCTATGAGATGGGATGGTACGACGCTTGTGCTGTAATGATACGAAGGCTCATTGAGACTCTAATCATTGAGTCGTTCGAGAAGGCGTCAATTGCAGACAAGATCAAAAATGATAATGGCGATTTCCTTTACTTGAAAGATTTAATCGCCAAATGTCTTAGTGAGACTTGCTGGAACCTCGGCAGGGGATGTAAACAAGCGTTACCTAAGCTCAAGGATATAGGAGACAAGTCGGCTCACAGTAGGCGGTTCAATGCTCAGCGAGGCGATCTCGATCCCTTACTTAAAGACGTGCGTGAAGTAGTTCAGGAGTTGATATATTTGTCCGGTTTGAAATAATCCAGTTTGCTTGCATCCAGAAATTCACTAAGTACTTTTATAGAACTCGCTGCGCTTGCGGCTGTAGGTGATGTAGATGACGAGGCCGATGGCGAGCCAGAGGAAGAAGCGCAGCCAGGTTTTGGCGGGCAGGCCGGCCATCAGAAGAATGCAGAAGAAGACGCTGAGGATGGGAATCAGCGGGCCGAAGGGGACGCGGAAGCCGCGCGGGCGGTGGGGATCTTTGTAGCGCAGGACGATGACTCCGGCGGAGACCAGGACGAAGGCGAAGAGGGTGCCGATGTTGGACATCTCGGCGAAGGTGCCGACGTCGAAGAGGCCGGAGGGGATGGCGACCAGGATGCCCGCGACCACAGTGGCGAAGGCGGGCGTGCGGAAGCGTGGATGCACGCGGCTGAAGACATCGGGGAGAAGACGGTCGCGCGACATGGCGAACCAGACTCTCGCTTGGCCGAGTTGAAAAACTAATATTGACGAGACCATTCCGACCAGCGCGCCGAGCAGAACGGCGAGGTGGACGAAGTGGAGGCGGTGTCCGCCGGGAAGCAGTGAGACGCGGCGGAGAGCGTTGACGACAGGCGCGGCATCGCCCGCGACGGAGCGCCAGGGGACGATCCCGGTGAGGACTATGGCGACGCCGACGTAGAGCAGGGTGCAGACGAGGAGTGTGGCGAGGATGCCGATGGGCACGTCGCGGCTGGGGTTCTTGCACTCTTCGCTGGCGGTGGAGACGGAGTCGAAGCCGATGTAGGTGAAGAAGATGATGGAGCCGCCGGCGAGGACGCCGGTCCAACCGTTGGGCGAGTAGGGGTGGTAGTTCGCGGGATGGATGAAGCTGGCTCCGAAGCCGATGAAGAGCAGGATGGCGGCGATCTTAATCAGCACCATGATGTTGTTGGTGCGGGCCGACTCGCGGATGCCGCGGACGAGGATGACGGTGAGGAGAAGGACGACGAGGAAGGCGGGAACGTCGAAGCCGAAGTGCCATCCGGGAGCGTAGATTGTATTGCCGGAGAGGTCCTGTAGGCCGAGCGGGAGGTAGGCGGGCGAGAGCCACTTGGGCGAGAGACCGAGGCCGAGCCAGTCGAGCAGACCGACGATGTGGGCGGCGAATCCTACGCTGACGCTCATGTTCGAGAAGGCGTATTCGAGGATGAGGTCCCAGCCGATGATCCACGCGACCAGCTCGCCGAGGGTGGCGTAGGTGTAGGTATAGGCGGAGCCGGCGATTGGGATCATACTGGCCAGTTCGGCGTAGCAGAGGCCGGTGAGGGCGCAGACGATGGCCACGAGGACGAGCGAGAGAGCGATGGCGGGGCCTGCTCCGGGGCGTCCTGCGACGGCCCCGTTGGCGTGACGGAGGAGGCCGAGGATGAGGTCGATGACGGGCGAGTCCGACCACTTGGCGAGTGCGGCGGGGTTGCCCCCGATGGCGACGCCGATGACGGTGAAGATGCCCGAGCCGATGACGGCTCCGATGCCAAGGGCGGTGAGCGAGACCGGGCCGAGGGATTTGCGCAGGGAGCGGTCTGGCCGCTCCGATTCCGCGATCAGCTTGTCGATCGACTTGGTAGCGAAGAGCTGGGATTTAGTGGAAAAGATTTGCCTGGACAGGGGAGAACTCCTGAAGGCGAGATGGAAGAGTACGGATGGCCCCCACCCATTCCGCAAAGAACGCGGAATGGATGGAAACCCCAGATTTCAGCGGCGCGAAAAACTGCTAGCGCTTGCTCTTGCCGCGGGCGGCTTTCTTGATCTTGGCCTTGTTCTCACCGCGCGCTCCGGTGCGTGCGGTCTTGGGTGGGGCTGCCTTGCGAGCTGCGCGCTTGACCTTCTTGCGCTCTACTTTATCGGTGATGCTGGTGGTATCTGCCATGAGTAGTGTGTGCTTTCCTGAAGATGAGATGACTCGCGATGAAATCGAGATACGGCGCTAGAGAACTTCGAGCTGGGCAAATTTTTCTACCAGCTTTTTAACTCCGTGCTGCTGAAATTGTACTGTAATCTTCGCATCATCCCCATCTCCCTCGCGACGAAAGATGGTTCCGACGCCGTATTTAGGGTGGCGGACGCGCGATCCCTGCCGGAGGCCGATCTTGCCAACGGGGACTGCGGAGTCGAGTTTGGGGCGGGAGAACTTTTGGCCGCGGGCGGCGAAGAAGTTTGCGATGTTGTCGATGGAGCCGCCGGTGGAGACGGGGTTCGATATGGGACGCGAGCCGGGTGCGAGGCGCGTGGTGGAGAATTTTACGGCTGCGGCGCGGGCGTTTGCGTGGGGTGAGGCGGACTGGACTGTCTGGTCTTCCTCTTCGTAGCTGTAGTGCTGCTCCCCGTCGTCGTTGACTGCCGGTCGCCCGAAGCGGTTGCGTTGCGGGTAGGGCGTTGCGTAAGGCGAGCGGGAAAACTGCGAGATAGAGAACTGAGGCTGCGCGGCGGGGCTACCGAGGTCTTCGATGAGGCGCGAGGGGACCTCATCGAGAAAACGGGAGGGGATGCTGGCGTCGGGCATCTCGGAGCCATAGCGGCGGCGGTAACGGGCGCGGGTGAGGACGAGCGTATCCATGGCGCGGGTCATGCCGACGTAGCAGAGGCGACGCTCCTCTTCGAGGCCGGTGGGGTCGAGCAGCGAGCGCGAGTTGGGAAAGAGTCCCTCTTCGAGGCCGGAGAGAAAGACGAGGGGAAATTCGAGACCTTTGGCGGCGTGCAGGGTCATCAGGGTGACGCGGGCCTCGGCGGAGTAGGAGTCGGCGTCGGAGACCAGGGCGGCATGGTCGAGGAACTCGGCGAGCGATTCGCCGCGCTCCTGCGCGTCCTGCGCGGCGTTGGCGAGTTCCTTGAGGTTCTCGATGCGGGAGAAGGACTCGGGCGTGGCCTCGTCTTCGAGGGCGCGGATGTAGCCGCTGCGGTCGTTGAGGAACTTGATGAGTTCAGGGAGAGTTGCGGGATCTCCGGGAGCACGGAAGGGCGCGGGTTCGTCGGCCATGATGCGTTCGGCGGCGCGGTCCGTGGGGTCTTGCGTGGGGCTGGATAGGACGCGCGGAGTGCGCGCTGAGGATTTTTTCAGGACGACTGGGGCGAAGGGGTTGAAGTGCGCGGAGTCGAGGCTGTGAGCAGCGTCGGAGTCGGTGGAGTTTTCCGCGGCGATGGTACAGATCTCTTCCGTGGGGTCGAAGTCCAAGCCGAAGTTGAAGGTGGTGTCGAAGGCGGTCTCTTCATCCGTAGCCGATTCAGTTGCAGATTCTTCCGGGTTGAAGTCGGCGGCTGTGTCGGAGGTTGAAGATGCGGGGCCCCCTCCACTCCGCTGCGCCGCGGCCGGGATGACGACTTCAGAGAGATCGTCATCGGGGGCGAGGTCGGCGGCGGGTTTGTTGGCGAAGTCGGGACCAAGCAGGTCGCGAGCGTCTTCGATGAGGCGGCGGAATTTGGCGAGTGCCTGGAGCGCGCGCGCGGGCAGGAGGCGATCTTCGGAGGCCCGTTCGATGGCGTCCCAGGTGCTGATGCCGGTTGTCAGGGCGATGCGTTCGAGTGTCTCCAGGGTGGTTTTGCCGATGCCGCGCGCAGGCGAGTTGACCACGCGACCGAGGGCGACGGAGTCGTGCGGGTTGAGGACGAGCTTCATGTAGCTGAGGATGTCCTTGACCTCGGCGCGGTCGTAGAAGGAGAAACCGCCGACCATGTGGTACTGAATCTGGTAGCGACGCAGGGCCTCTTCCACCAGGCGCGACTGGGAGTTGGTGCGGTAGAGAACGGCGCAGCGCGGCGGATCTTCGCTCGGGCTGGAGGTGGAGGCGCGCAGGTACTGCTGGATGCGGTCGGCGATGAAGAGGGCTTCGTTCTCTCCGTCCGGGGCCTCGTAGTAGCCGATCATGCTGCCGCCCTCGCGCGTGGTAAAGAGCGTCTTGCCCTTGCGCTGGGTGTTGTTGGCGACCACGGCGGATGCGCCTTCGAGGATGATCTGGGTGGAGCGGTAGTTCTGTTCGAGGCGGATGGTGCGGACGTTGGGGAAGTCCTTCTCGAACTCCAGAATGTTCTTGATGTCCGCGCCGCGCCAGCTATAGATGGACTGGTCCTCGTCGCCGACGACGCAGACGTTGCGTGCGGGGCCGGCGAGCAGCTTCATCAGCTCGTACTGTGGGCGGTTGGTGTCCTGGTACTCGTCGATGAGGAGATATTTATAGCGGCGGTTGTACCGCTCGCGCACCTCGGGGACGCTCTTGAGCAGGCGGACGGCTTCGAGCAGGAGGTCGTCGAAGTCGAGTGCGTTGGCCTTCGCAAGCTCCTTGCGATAGATCTCGAAGATGTGCGCGATCTTCTCTTCCATCGGGTTGGTGGAGGCGAGGAAGTACTCCTGCGGGTCGATCATGTGGTTCTTGGCCCAACTGATCCGACCAAGCGCAACGCGGGGTTTGAGCTGTTTATCGTCGATTCCGAGGCGCTTGAGGGCGGTCTTGACGACGGCCTGCTGATCGGTCTCGTCGTAGATCGCGAAGGTGCGGGTGAGGCCGACTCCGTTGACACGCAGGGCCTCGATGTCGCGCCGCAGAAGGCGCACGCAGAAGCTGTGGAAGGTGCAGAGCAGAGGCTGCGCAAGAGACGTGTGGCCGAGAATCTTCTCCACCCGCTCGGCCATCTCCTTCGCGGCCTTGTTGGTGAAGGTGACCGCGAGGATGGAGTCCGCAGGTACGCCGCGCTCCTCGATGAGGTAGGCGATGCGGTGGGTGATGACGCGGGTCTTGCCGGATCCGGCGCCAGCAAGCAGCAGCACCGGGCCATCGACGGCCTGGATGCCTTCGCGTTGCTGCGGGTTCATGTGTTCGAGAAGGCGGGACACGGTGGGGACTCCAAGTCCGATTTTATCCGTTTGCGGCTTTGCCCGCTTGTCAGGCTGTGGCGACGCAATTGCTCTCGAACGCCGCCGAGGCAGGCGCGGATGGAGGATAATTGAGATACCGATGACTTCCTTGAATGCTGTTTCTGCTATCGACACTGTTGCCGTTTTTTGTGCGTCCTCCGATGGAACCAACCCTATATACCGCGCCGTTGCGCAGGAGCTAGGACGCGCACTGGCAACGCGCGGGATTGGCGTAGTGTATGGCGGAGGAAGGATCGGGTTGATGCAGGCGGTTGCCGACGGCGCATTGGCCGCGGGTGGGCGCGTGATCGGCGTGATCCCGAAGGTGCTGGCGGCGATGGAAGTGGCGCACGACGGGCTGACCGAGCTGCATGTGACGGACACGATGCATACGCGCAAAGCGATGATCGGCTCGCTGTCGGACGCGTTCCTGGTGCTGCCGGGAGGGCTTGGGACGTTCGAGGAGTTGTTCGAGGTGTTGACATGGCATTCGCTGAAGATCCATGCCAAACCAGTGCTGCTGCTGAACACGAATAGGTTTTACGACAAGCTGCTGGAGTTTCTGGATGCGTGCGTTGCGCAGGGAATGCTGAAGGCAAAGAGCCGCGAGATTGTTCTGGTGGCGCGGACGGTGGATGAGGCGTTGGAGCTGCTGGGACTTGTCTAGCTGCGCGTCGGTTGGCAGAGGGGGCACTGGCAGACGCTGCGCA
>VFSW01004015.1_pt1 | contig 21980 bp, 25 predicted proteins | sample 5358111 | NCBI WGS metagenome assembly VFSW01 (sample SAMN11554181, study PRJNA540505) | mine drainage metagenome | isolation source: sediment from site ElyBrook_90M | place: USA: Ely Copper Mine, Vershire, VT | collected 2017 | reverse complement strand
AATTCCTCCGCGCGCGCCGCGTCGCCGCGAATCTCGCCGCGCGAAAGGTGCGCGCCATCGTCGGAGGCGATTACGCCGCGCAGGTGCAACTCTGCGCCACGCAATTCCGCGAACGCGCCAATCGGCATGCGGCAGCCGCCGCCGAGCGCGCGTAAGAAGGCGCGTTCCGCCGACACCGCCGCGCGCGTCGGCGCGTGGTCGAGTTGCGAAACGAGCGCCGTGAGAAATACATCATCCGCGCGAATTTCAATCGCAAGCGCACCCTGACCTGGGTCGGGCAAAAAAGTATTCAGTGTCAAGTATTCAGTAATCTCGTCTGCGCGTCCCAGGCGAATGACCCCAGCAGCCGCGAGCACTACTGCATCATATTCGTCGCTTTGCGCCTTGCGCAACCGCGTGTCCACGTTGCCGCGCAGTGGAACGATCTGCGCGTCAGGTCGCAGCGCCAGCAACTGGGCAGTGCGACGCGCCGATGATGTGCCGATGCGCGCGCCGCGTGGCAATTGTGACAAGCCAACGTTGTGCCGCGAGACGATGCAGTCGCGTGGATCTTCGCGCGCAGGAATCGCCACTATCGTCAAACCGTTCGCCGTAGAGGTTGGCAAATCTTTTAGACTGTGCACCGCAAGATCGATCTCGTGCGCGAGGAGCGAGTTCTCGATTTCTTTCGTGAAAACGCCCAAGCCGCCCAGGTCGGCGAGCGAACGCGTCTGATCCTTGTCGCCTGTCGTCTTGATAATGTGCGTTTCGATCTGCAAATCCGGCACAATACGTTTCAGCGCGGCGATGACATAGTTCGTTTGCCATTGCGCAAGCGCGGAACCACGAGTGCCGGCGACAATTTTAGATTTCAGATTTAGGATTTCAGATTTAGGATTGATCATTCGCGATTACACGAAAAACTTTCCCAGCCGCATCAACCGTTCGCGTAACGTCTTCCTCGATGTGCGCGAGCGAGATGAATGTCGCTTCAAATTGTGACGGCGCGAGGTAAATACCACGTTCCAACATTCCCTGAAAGAATCGCGCGTATCGTTTGGTATCCGAGGTTTTTGCTAATTGGTAATTGGAGATTGGAGATTCGGCGAAGAACACGGTGAGGAGCGAGCCGACACGATTGATCGTCACGGGAATTTCTGCCGCGCGCGCCGCGTCGCACAAGCCGCGTTCGAGTTCCGCGCCGCGCGCTTCGAGTTGAGCGTATGCGCTGGGCGTGTCGGCAATCGCGTCGAGCGTGGCGATGCCCGCCGCCATCGCGAGTGGATTGCCCGACAGTGTGCCCGCTTGATACACGGGACCAAGCGGCGCAATGAGTTGCATGATATCGCGGCGTCCACCGTACGCACCGACCGGCAATCCGCCGCCGATAATTTTGCCGAGGCAGGTCAGATCGGGTTGAACGTTGTAAAGCGATTGCGCGCCACCCCACGCCACGCGGAATCCCGAAATCACTTCGTCGAAAATCAAGAGCGCGTTGTGCGCGCGTGTAATCTCGCGCAAGCCCGCCAGAAAATTCTTGCGCGGCGGCACGACGCCCATATTCCCTGCGACGGGTTCGACGATCGCTGCCGCAATTTCGTCGCCGTGCAAATCGAATAACGCTGCGACTGCATCCAGATCGTTGTATGGCGCAATGAGCGTCGTCGCGGCAATGGCAGCAGGCACGCCCGCGCTGTCGGGCAAACCGAGCGTCGCAACACCCGATCCCGCTTTCGCTAGGAGAAAATCGGCGTGACCGTGATAGCCGCCGTCGAATTTGACGATCTTGTCGCGGCGCGTAAACGCGCGCGCGAGACGAATCGCGCTCATCGTCGCTTCCGTGCCTGAGCTTACAAAGCGCAGCATTTCCATCGACGGAATCGCGGATGTAATACGTTTGCCCAATTCGATTTCGAGTTCGCAGGGTGCGCCGTAACTCGTGCCGCGCGTCGCGGCGTCCTGAATGGCGGCAACGACACGCGGATGCGCGTGACCCAGGATCAACGGACCCCACGAGCCAACGTAATCGAGATAGACGTTACCATCGGCGTCGTAGATTTGCGCGCCGGCGCCGCGAACGATAAAACGCGGTTCGCCGCCGACGCTGCGCCACGCGCGCACGGGACTGTTGACGCCGCCGGGAAAAATATTCTGGGCGGCTTCAAAAAGAGTTTGAGAGTTTTTGGTTTGCATCGATGGATTCTATTTGAACCACAAGGAGCGCGAAGGACGCGAAGAAAAAATTATCTTTGCGATCTTTGCGGTTCAGTTTCTGATAAATCGAACAATTCGCGCAGCGTGTCGAGGTAAATTTGACCGTCACCGCTTTGCACGCGTTCTTTTAGATGCACCGTCGGCGCGGCAAGGAGTTTGCCGACGATGCCCGCCGAAAGCGCGGCAATCACGTTGCGGTCGCGCTCGTTCAAATGGAGATGACCCAAGCGCCGCAATGCTTTTTCGAGTTCCATCTCGCGGATCTCCTCCGCGCGTCCCCGCAACTTGGCGATCACCGGCACCGCGCGCCGCTCGGAATACCACACCCAAAAGTTCTCGCACTCTTCGGCGATAATCGCGCGAACCTGCGTCACCGCTTTCTCGCGCTCGGCGCGATTAGCGTCCACGAGTTGCTTCAAATCGTCAATGTTGAAGAGCCGTACGTTGGGAATCACTCCAACGTGCGGATCGATATCGCGCGGCACCGCAATGTCGATCAAGCACAACGGCTGCCCGTTCCGCGCGCGCATCGCGGCGTTGACGGTTGGGACGCTGAGGATGATATGCGGCGCAGAGGTCGCGCTAATAACCAGGTCGGCTTGGGCGAGTGCGTGCGGCAGTTCATCGAACTGAATCGCGCGTCCGCCGATTTCGTCCGCGAGCGCAAGCGCGGTATCTAACGTCCGATTGGCGACAATGACAGCACACGCGCCATCGGCGGCAAGGTTCTTCGCCGCGCGCTGCGCCATTTCGCCCGCGCCGATGACGAGCGCGCTCCGCCCAGTCAAGTCGCCCAGATGTTGACGCGCGAGGGCGACTGCCGCGTACGCGACCGATGCCGCACCTGTTCCGATCGCCGTTTCGGAATGGGCGCGCTTGCCGACGTGGATCGCGTCGTTGAAGAGGTGATGGAGAATCGAGCCCAGCGAGTTTTGTTCCGCGGCGGCAAGGTACGCGCGGCGCACCTGTCCGAGGATTTCAAACTCACCGACGATCATCGAATCAATTCCGCTCGCCACGGCGAAAAGATGCGCCACCGCGTCGCGGTCGACAGAGGCGTAAAGGCAGTTGCCGGCGAGAGGAAAAGCATCGTGCGTAGTAAAGAGATCACGCAAAGCAGATTCGCCGCGCGTGCGATTGGACGTGATCGCGTAGACTTCAGTTCGATTGCAGGTGGAGAGAATGAGGCGTTCGGAAAAGAGCGCAGGATCCAATTGGGCATGCAGTTGGTTCAGAGCATCGTCGCGCGTACAAGCAAACGCGGCAATTTGCTCCCGCAGTTGAATCGGTGCGGTGGTGTGATTCAATCCCACCAGCAGGATTTGTTGGCTCACAGATAGAACTCCAGAACTATGATTTCGGTTGTTGTGTTTTTTTTCGCGCCGCAATTTTCTTGCGGTGAAACAGATTTTCGAGATGATCGGATCATCACTCCATGCTACGGATACACATCGACCAGCGCCAGCAGAATTTCGTCGAGAAACGCGCTGACGCGTTGGAAGAGCTGCGCGTCTTCTTCGTCGCCGGTGCGCGAGCCGAGGTTGACTTCGAGCACGGTCTTCAAAATCAATTGGCGAAAGCGAATCATCGCGCGCGCCGCCGCGCCCGCCGATACACCGTTGGCGGCGAGTGCGTGTCCGTACTTGCGCGCGGTGCGCCGTCCTTCGTCGAGCAAGTGATCGCGCTCAGCAGGTTCTTCGACGAACGCGACGACGCACGCCAGCAATTGCTGACCGAACTCGCGTTGCTTGGCGCGTTCTTGTTCAGTGGGTTGCGATTTGAGTTGCAGCCAATCGCCGTGCGGGTGCGCGCGCAGTTCTGATCGCACGCGGTTCAACACTTGCTCCGTCGGAGAAGATTCACTTACGGAGGACTTGCGTTGTTGGTCGATAAACTTTTGGAGATCGGTTTGTAAAAAGCGGCGATGACCACCCGGGGTTCGATAGATGGGTAGCGTGCCCGCATTCGCCCATTCACGCACCGTGCCAATATGCACACCAAGCAAACGACTGGCTTCGCAGATGGAAAGCCAGTCGCCCGACGCGGTCTTGGTCAAAACAACCCTCCGTGAGTTAGTTTGCCACCATGGCGACTAGATTCAGAATAACGGATGCAAGTCCAAGAAAGGTCAAAACGAAATGGGGATTCGGTGAGATATGCCTCATCGAAAGAGGAGAAATCTACGTAAATCTACCGGCGTTCCTCTTCCGCTCCACCCCGCGGCAAACGTTGACCGCGCGCCCGCTAATTTTTCAAAACGCCGAGTGACCGTTTTGGCAAAACCGGAAACGGGGCTTGACAAGAATGGAGATTATGGTAGAATCCACACCAAGATTTTGTAGATTTAGATAGATTTATGACTAGACTTCATTTGCCCGCCTCCGAAGAATGGCTGACGCTCCACGGCGCGAGCAAACAACTGGGCGTTAGTCCGTCCACGCTGCGCCAGTGGGCTGACCAAGGCAAGGTGCGCGCGTTTCGCACCCCCGGCGGTCATCGCCGCTTCAGCGAAATGGATCTGCGCGCGCTCAGGTCGCCAGCGCACCACGCGGCGACCACACCGGCGCGGGACATCGAACGGCTGATTCACGGCGCGCTCGGGCGCGCGCGACTTGAGATCGGCAGTGGACGCTTGGAGCGCGCGGCGTGGTATCGCGGCTTTGACGACGCCGCGAAGCAGCGCCACCGCGAACTGGGTCACCGGCTCATGACCTTATTGCTGGAAGCCGCGCGCGAAGAGCCGGACGGAACGGGCATGTCGCGCAGCGCCCGTAACCTTGGGAAAGAGTACGGACGCGCCAGTCTGCGTCAAGGCACCACTTTGCCGGACGCGCTGCGGGCGTTTCTTTTTTTTCGTGATTACATTATCGAGGACTTGATTAACCTGGCGTCTCGGTCAGAAGCGGATGAAGGGTCTTACGCGCTCGATATTTACCGGCGACTGAGCGCCGTAGTGAACGAAATGCTCGTTGCGATGGTCGAAACGTACTACGGAGGAAAAGTTGGTACCTAAGCCGCACTCGGCGGGTAGGAATGACAATATTTTGGAGGAGGAAAGTTAGTGACTAGCATCAATATTCTCGTGTCCGCGATTGACGTCATCGTCAGCGCAATCTTTGCGGTCTCGGTCTTTCGCCAATACGCGGCGCGCCGCAAGATGCATCAACTGATGTGGGGCATCGCGATCGCGATTTGGGCGATTGCCGTCGCGGCAGAGCTGGCGGCAACGTTGCGGGGACACTGGGGCTTGATTACTTACCGCACCTACTATGCCACGGGCGCTTTGCTCATTCCCGCTTGGCTCGGCATGGGAACGCTGTATCTCATCTCCCCAAAGCGCATCAACGACTGGATCCTGGGTTTCCTTTCGATTCTCTCCGCGATCGGCATTCTGCTGATTGCGATCTGGCCCATCGACAGCGCCGTGCTCTACGCCGTCGGCGCGGGACAAGTCCCACTCAAAGTGTTTCCATTTTTCCCGATTCAACTCATACTGATCATTCTAAACACATTGGGCGCGCTGGCGTTCATTCTGGGGGCGCTCTGGTCGGTGGTGCTTTTTGCGTGGAAGCGGCAGAACAAGGAACGGGCGATTGCAACCGGGCTTATCGCGATCGGCGGTCTGATCGCTGCCGTCGCCCACAGCGTAGGAGTCTTGTCCGGCATCGAGCTCTTCCGGCTCAGTGAACTGCTCGCCGTTGTCTTTATTTTCGTGGGCTACTTGCTGAGCAACGCGCCGGCAAACCAGCCAGTGAAAACCGCGCCGCAGCCCGCGTCATCCTAACATGGCTTGAAATAGAAAACCCGCTTTCGGCGTGAAAGCGGGTTTTCTATTTCACCGGCAGCGTAAACCAGAACGTCGCGCCGCGCCCCAGCTCACTCTCCACGCCGATTGTTCCGCCGTGCGCGGTCACTAACTGCTTGGCGATCGCAAGCCCCAATCCCGCGCCGCCGCCCGCCCGCGACCGGGATTTTGACGCACCGTCACGAGGGGATAGATAACGCGAATTGTAACCACCTTTGCCTCGTGACGATGCGTCATCGCCACGCCAAAAGCGCTCGAAAACGTATGGCAAATCCTCGCGCAAAATCCCCGCACCCGAATCCACGACCCGCACTTGTACGGACGACTGTACACTGTTCACTGAACACTGCACACGGATCACTCCGTTCTCACGCGTGTGCCGCAGCGCGTTGCCGATCAAGTTACGCAGCACTTGCTCGATTCGCTGCGCGTCGAGATTGACCGGCGGCACCGCCGCGATCTCCGTGCGGAGCGCGATGCGCTTCTCCGCGGCTTGCGGCGCGAACGCGGCAACCGTCTTTTCGATCAGCGCACCCAGGTCGGTCGGCTGGCGCGCGATCTGCAATTGCCCGGCGTCCGCGAGCGCGAGGTCGCGCAGGTCGTCGACGAGGCGCGCGAGCAAAAGCGTCTCGTCGTGCGCCGCCGCGATCTGCGCCGGCGTCGTTGGAAACACGCCGTCGATCATTCCTTCCAATTGTCCTTGAATCACGCCAAGTGGATTCCGCAGTTCGTGCGCGATGTCGGCAATCATATTTCGCCGCGCGGCTTCTGATTTGGACAGACTGTCCGCCATCGCGTTGAACGCGCTGCCCACCTGCCCCATTTCGTCAGCGCCGGTTTTCGATACGCGCGCGTTCAGATCGCCTGCCGCAATCTGACGCGATGCCGCTGCCAGCGCGTTCAGCGGCGCGGTGACTTGGCGGAACAAGACGAATCCAATCCCTAGCGCGATCAACCCGGCGGCGAGTCCCGCAAAAAGAATCGACGCATTCACGCGCTGCAAGAAATCCTGCTGAGTCGCGTCAAACGCGGATACGGCGGGCGATTGATCGAGCAAGGTCCCCACCGTTTGTCCGTTCAATTGAATCGGCGTGCCGCCCGCCAGTTGCGCGCTCGCGGCGCGCTGCCCAATCGCCGATCCATCGTTCGCGGCAACGATAACGCCATTCGCGTCGGCGACGGAGAGCGTACCGGTTCCACTCATTCCGATTCCGCCGCGTCCTCTACCGGGCGCGCCCATCATTTGGGACATGCCGGGCGGCAGCGCCGGTCCGAGAAATACATCGACCCCCTGCCAGCTGCCGCGCGCCGCGTAATATGCCGCCAACTCGTTCGCCACCTGATCGGATGGCGACATGCCGCCGCGAAACATATAACTGCGGAACTCGTTCGTCGTCGTCTGATTCGCGATCACGAAAATAATCGCGACCGTCACGAAGATGACCAACGCGAATGCCGCCATTAATCGAAAGAGCAGACTGCGCGCTCGAGTCACGCGTCCTCCCCGAATTTATAGCCGATGCCAAAGACCGTCAGGATGTAACGCGGCGTCTTGGGATCGCGTTCGATTTTCTGCCTCAAGTTCTTGATGTGCGCGTCAATCGTGCGTTCGTAGCCCTCGAACGCCTCACCTTGCACCTGGTCCAGCAATTGTAGGCGCGTGAACACGCGTCCGGGATTCTGCATCATAACCGTCAACAAGTCGAACTCCGTCGGCGTGAGATCGAGCGGGCGGTCTTTGAGCCGCGCCGAGTGCTTGCCAAGGTCGAGCGCCAAATCGCCGGCGCTGAATGTTTCCGCACGCGCGGGTTCACCCTCCGAGCGGCGCAGCACCGCGCGCACGCGCGCGACCACCTCGCGCGGACTGAACGGCTTGACGATGTAATCGTCCGCGCCCAGCTCTAGTCCGATCAGGCGATCGGTCTCTTCCACGCGTGCGGTCAGCATGATCACCGGCACATTCGATTCTTTGCGCAAGGCACGGCAAACGTCCAGCCCGTCGATCTGCGGCAGGTTGAGATCGAGCAACACCAGCGCGGGATTCTCGTGGCGAAAAACGGTCAGCGCCTCCTGCCCGTCATATGCCGTCACGACCGCATAGCCGGCTTGTTCGAGATAGCCCTTCAAGATCGTCACGAGCTTTTTCTCGTCATCGACAACCAGAATTTTTTTGCTCATACTGGCTCATGAAACGCAGACTTCCAAAGTTGAACTTTGGAAGTCTGGTTTTCTGTTTCGGTTTTGCAATTCTAAACTTGCTTGGTTTCTACTGGCGGGTTGGTTGCCACGGGAACGGCCACCGCGGCGGGCTTGGGTCGGCGCACCAGCAAGAACACGACGAGAACGATCAGCGCGACCAAAGTCAGCGGTAGGAGCAGGCGAAATCCAATTCCGAGTAAGCCAAAGCCGGGCAGGAATCCGCGCGTGACGCCAAAGCCGCGACCGAATCCGTCCATCATCCCGGCTCCCGGACGATACCCGGGCGTCAACCCATAGCCGCCATTGAACCCGCGCGCCATCGCGCCGGGTCCGTACGCCGCGGTGGCAAGCGAACCCTGCGCGCCCACAAAGTATCCGCCGGCGAATGCGGCAGCCAGCAGCGCGATCACGACGAGCGCGATCAAGACATAGGATAGTTTCATTTCAAACCTCCGTTTGATTCCTTGCCAGCACACTACCACAAACTTGTGAAGGAAGTATGAAGATCCGATGAGAAGCGCGTTAATGCGCGCTCATTCCGCAAGCGATACCGTCGTTTCAGCGCTCATCTCTGCCGCTTCCTTTGCCGCCGCGCCGCGCGCGGTAACAAACCACGCGCCAACTGCCGCGATCACCCCGACCGTTACCTCTTTTTCGATTGGTGCTGCTGCTGTTTTTTCGGCGACTTGAGTTCGCCGCTAGCCAACATCCGAGAAATCACGTTGTCGACAATCTCGTCCGAATCGTTCGACGTCTCGATTCTACGGGGCTGCTCTCCCCGCCGAGACATCAGCGTATCAATCATCCCGGCGATGCGATTGAATGCTTCATCAAGTTCCGTTGGGGCTCTGGGGGCTGTGCGCTCCGTTTTCATCCCAAATTCGATTTGCACATCTTCCCAATCGCCGGCGATGGATTCGTCCACTTTCTTCACGGCAAATGCGCGCTCGATGACCGATGCTGCTTCAACCGCCCCAAGATCAAGCAGGTCACTCAGCAAAAAGCCGTTGAGCACTGGATCGTTGTCAGCAAATTGCTCCAACTGATGAGCGAGAGCCGCTACGCATTCGGCGCGCGATACCGGAAACCGTTTGGCGATTTCTTTGATGCTGCCGGCTGCTGCGGTGTGCGCGTACAGCCCATACGAACTATTCGCCAGAAACTTGACGAGCGCCGGAATCGCAGCCGGACCGATCATGCCATAGACGTCGGGCAACTCCTCATCAGCCCAGTCGTCCTGATCCTCGTCAATCCTCGGTAGGAGTTGAAGCAACGGCTCAATTGCGGCTTGCGCGCGCAACTGACCGAGCGCGCGCCACGCGTGCAGATTCGCCCACACCTCTTTGCTTTCCGAATCTGCCCAGCGAAGTTCCTCATCCAGTGTCATGCGGATAAGGTCGGGCACGTGCTCGGCGCTGATACCAAGCGCGAGGTAATCGGGCCATTCGCGTTCGTCGCGCGGATCGCCCAGCGTCAGCAATTTGTCGACGGGTGGTGGGTAATTCGCGGTCATGCTTCCCCCTTAACCCTCACGGCAACTCGCGCGCATTCGTGACCACCTTGTAATCCACGCCAAGCGCACCTTTGAAATGCCGCTCGCCGCAGCGAATCTTGCGCGCTTCGTCGGGATGCAGTTTGTCGAGATCCGTCGTGTCTTTTGTTTCGCGGACGAGATAAAGTAACTGCTCGCCGGTGGGTTGACCGTGCTCATCGCGCGGCTCCATCACGATTGCCCAGTCGGGGTTGTATGTGCCAATGGGCGTGTCGACTGTGAACCAACCGGGCAACTTGAGGTACAGTTTCACGTCATCGCGTTGATCCAAACCATCTACGAATGCCTTCTCAATCTCGGACTCGAAAGGAACATGATCGTACACGGAATGTTCGGCGGGAATCAGATACTCTTGCCAACTGGAAACTTCCGCATCGAACTGCGTCATCTCGTACCACTGCGCGATCTTCTCATACCGAATTCCATCGACCAGTTGGTCGGTCAGTTTCCGCTTGATGATCTGCACTGCCACCGTCGCGAACTCGTGCGGATTCTCCAGCGCGGTTTGCTGCTTCTCCGCGGCGGCGCGCTTGAAGATTTCCAGCAAGGTTTGCTGCGTCAATCGCATCGGCGGCGTGGTACGCTCCATCAGACTCGCCATGATCTCAATCACGTCGGGTAAGAAAGTCCGCTGAACGGTGTAAGGCGCGGCGCGTTCGGCGACGTGAACCGCCGTGAACGCGTCGGCTTTCGCGTCTGCTTCGACGCGCGCTTTGGAAACGACCAAACGCGGCGGGCGAATCTCCGCCTGATTCAGTTCCGCGATCACATCGACAATCAACTTTTCGCCGTCGATCTTGACCGCATAGCGCGTCTTGTGCTTGATGCGCTCCCACAGTTCCCTGAACTCCGGCTTGAGCATGAATTCTTTCCGCAGCCGCGCCACGCCGCGCTTGCGCGCGTCGGCGGGCTTGGGCGGCAAGCCCTCCCTGCCAAACTCGTCTTCGATCTCAGACTGGTAGCGTTCGACGTAATCCTCGTAACTCTCGTTGGCAATGACCGTCAGGATATTCACCTTATCATCGCGCACACGGTCGCCGCTCTGGTTGACCGCGAGGCGCACACCGCGCCCAATCTCTTGCCGCTTTTTCATCTCCGAAGCGGTCTGGTTCAGCGTGCAAATCTGAAAGACGTTCGGACTGTCCCAACCTTCTCGCAGCGCCGAGTGCGAGAAGATAAAGCAAGTCGGCTCATCGAACGAAAGCAAACGCTCCTTGTCGCGCATAATCAGGTCGTACGCTTCCTCGTCCTTCTCCGATTCGCCGGTCTTGCTGTCCTCGTAGATCACCTCGCCGCTTTTGGTTCGCCGCGCGGCAAAGTATGCCGCCTGGATTTTCGCGGCTTCGACGTCACGCCACGCGGAAAATTGCGTCTTCATTTCATCAAACGCTTTCACGAACAACTGACGAATCAAGCCATCGGCGCGCGCGTAGTTGTCCACGCGGTCGATGAAAAAGAGCGACAGCACTTTGATGCCCGCGTCTCTGAGCCGCTCTTGCTTGCGGAAATGCTCGCCCAGCGTGTAGCGAATCTGCGCGTCGAAAATCGCTTGCTTGTCCGCGCCGCGCGCCTCGCCTTTCTTCAGTTCGATGCCGTTGGCAAAGCGTACGTAACCCTCGCCGGCGTTGATCTCTTCGACGACAAATGGCGCGTATTCGGGGCGATTTGCTTTCTCCTCCAGCGCGTCGCCGGGCTTGATTGTTACGACTTGTTCCTTGACCGTGCCGTCTTTCATCAACTTGTGGACGGCGAGCCGCGCGCTAAAGGTTCTCTTCTCCACTTTGATTTCGTCCAGGCGCAGGAACACCTGATTCTCACTACCCTTTTCCTCAACGCCGGCAATTTCGATGCGCTTGACCAGTCCCTGACGGTACGCCTCGAATGGCGTGAGGCGGTAGACAAGATTATATGGATTGCGGTGCGTCGCGCTGTACCGCAGCGCGAACAACGGATCGAGCGCGGCAAGCGCCTTGACGCGCAGTTCGCTTTCCATATTCTGCGGCTCATCGAGAATCAGAATCGGGCGCGTGGCTTGCACGAGATGAATCGGCGTTTCGCCCTGCAAGCGGTCGGTGGATTGACGAATGACGTTCGACGCTTTGTTGAACGAGTCAATCGTCATCACCATGATCTCGACGCCGTCCGAGAGCGCGAACTGCCGCACCTGCGAGAGGTTGTCGGAATCGTACGCGTAGTAGCGGTACGGTAGATTGCCGTACAACTCGCGCAGATGCTTTTCCGTGATCTCCAGCGTCTTCTGCACGCCTTCGCGCACGGCGACCGATGGAACGACGACGATGAACTTGCGGAGCCCATAGCGGCGGAAGAGTTCGAGCGCGGTGCGGATGTAGACGTAGGTCTTGCCGGTGCCGGTTTCCATCTCAATCGAAAAATTGGCAAAGCGCGCGGGCTTGCTCCCTTCGGCTGTTTTGATTTCCGCCTCAATCCACTGGAGCGCGGCATCCGCTGGCAGACCATTCTGCGTTTGAACCGCGTGCAGATTCTTGAACAGCGCCACATCGCCCAGATCAAGTCGATTCGCAATCGCGGCAAAGCCCGCGCTCGCCGCGAACTTCAATTCGACTTCGATGCGCGATTGCCCCTCGAACAGGTTCGTCACCGATTCGATGGCGTGGATTTGAAATTCTTGATTGGCGTCGAATTTGAATTGCATGGTATCACGTCATTTGTAGGGGTAAAGCATTCCGCTGAACTGCGCGGAATGTTTTACCCCTACCCGCGCGTCCGGCGCGGATTCTCCGTGTCCATCGCCCATTTTGCGGGATTGCCGGCGATGTATGCGCGGATTCGATCCAATTCCTTTTCATTCCGGATGATGTGCTCGTAGTAGTTGCGCTGCCAGACCGGCGCGCCCTGTGTATCGCGTTGTTGGTTGATTTTGCGAGTCGAGACGGATTTGAAATTCTGTACCGCCGCGCACAAGGAACCGGCAAGCGAACCGCGTTTCGTTGTAGGGGTAAAGCATTTGCGAACCCCAGCAAATGCTTTACCCCTACCGGCATCACCGGCATCGTCCACAATCACAATGATCCCATGAATGTGGTTCGGCATCACAACGAACGCATCCAATTCGATGTGCTGAAAATGGCTTGCCAGGTTATCCCAACAATCGGAAACCGTTTCGCCTGATCCATTTGACCGCATCTCGCCATCCACAATATCGCCAAACAGACATCCCCGGTTGTGCGCGCAGATCGTGACGAAATACGCGCCCGCCTGCGAATAATCGTACCCCTTCAGGCGAATCGAACGACGATGATGACGTTGAGGGTCGAATGGCATCCGGAATCATCCTCGCGTAGGGGTAAAGCATTTCGCTGAACTGCGCGAAATGCTTTACCCCTACCAATCATCAAATCGTCTTCAACCGGCATTGCAACGCGAGATTTGCCGCCGTGTCGTCGTCGAGCGCGCGGTCGCGGCAGATGAAGAGATGGTCGCGCGTCAGACCGAGCGGCTTGAGCGCGTCCAATCGAAGCTTGTCGTCAAGCGAGATGAAGAATGCTTGCTCTTTGTCTGGGTCGGTGACGCAATATACGTGTCCTTCCACATCTTCCCTCTCTTCGATACGACAATTCAACCCATAGCCCTGTTTGACCGCGACTTCGTAAATGACGTTCTTCGCGTTCCATCCGTCCACGAGTGGGTCGATAAACATCTCCACTTGCGCGGCGTATTGTTCGGGAGTGATTTGGGGCGACATGGCGTTCGCCACTACATGCCACTGCCTATAATTCGATTGCGCCAATTTGAAAACCTTGAATCCCAAATCCTCCGGCGACTCACGAACTTTCAAATCCAGCTTGCCCGCGCTCTCCTTTTTCATCTTGGCGATGACGCGGCGGATGCGTTCTTTGCCAATGTCCGCGATGGTGGCATAATCCTTCTTGCCGGTTGGCTCTGGCAATTGCACCATAATGAACCGCCGATTGCCGCCGTCTTCGCGGTTCAGTTCCAGCACGGCTTGCGCGGTGGTGCAGGAGCCAGCGAAGAAATCCATACAAATGTCACGATCACTCGTGGACATACGAAGAATGTCTCTTATCAGGTTGGACGGCTTGGGATTCTCGAAATTCACCGAAGAACTCATCAACGCAGTAAATTCAGCTTTCGCTTGACGATTTTGATCAACTTCTATCCACAATGTTTGCCAAGGGACACTGGGTTGCTCAGGCGCAATCTCGACGTAATAGGGTACCCAACCAATATCTCGCTTGATCCATTCTGTCAAATGCGCCTTCCCACGTTCTTCCCAAGTTTCTTTCGATAAGACCCATCTTCCTTCCCACCCCTCAGGAGCGATTGGGTAAACCGTGGTACCATCTGGAGCAACGAGCGGGTACCACATGGTAGGACGATCTTCACGACGCGCACCTTTTCCATTCTTCCGCATTTGGCGGCGTCGGGCGAGTCGTCCATCTGGCAACCTGAGTGGATAAGCCGAAAGGATTTCAGGTTTGAATTTTTGAACGAGTGCTGATCTATCTTTGTTTTTCGCAAATACCAAAATGTAGTCGTGCCAAGAAGAAACTACTCGATCAGCATCGTTTCGGCTTGGACTGTCCATTTTCTTCCAGATGATACATGCGATGAAGTTTTCTTCCCCAAATATTTCATTCATCACCATCCGCAAATTGTGAACTTCGTGATCGTCGATGTGAACAAAAATCACGCCATCCTCGCGCAACAACTGCCGCGCCAAAAACAGACGCGGGTACATCATCGAGAGCCACGCGGAATGATAGCGCCCGCTCGTCTCCGGATTGCTCGTGATCTGCTGCGTCAGTTCGAGGTACGTCTTGAGTGGATCGGCGTAGTTGTCGGGGTAAACAAAATCGTTGCCGGTGTTGTAGGGCGGATCGATGTCGATCATCTTGACGCGCCCAAAATAGGATTTGTAGATGAGTTTCAGGACTTCGAGGTTGTCGCCTTCGATGAACAGATTCTCGGTCGCACCAAAGTTGACCGACTCGCCTTTCGCCGGCACCAGCGTCGCGCGGCTCGGCGTCTGCAACACGCGAATCGCGTCGCGCTTGCCCGCCCACGAAAAGGAGTAACGCTCCGGGCGCCCGTCGACTTGATCGCCCAGCGTAGCGCGCAGTTTGTCAAAATCGATCTTGCCTTCCGTGAATGCCTGCGGAAAAATCTGCCGCAATTGTTCCGCCTGTTCGGCAAGCAGATCAGGCGTCTCTTTCGTCACCGGTTCGCCGCGCGGTTTTGCATTGGTCATACTCATCACCCCGGACGCGCAAGGTATGATGCGATTATACAGACGGCTGCGAATTTATGCAAAGCGTAGGGGCAAAGCATTTTCGCAATTCGGAAAAATGCTTTGCCCCTACGCTACCTCAATCGCTTTGAACGGACATTCTTCGATGCACACCAGACAGCCGCGGCAGATTTCCTGATTGATGTACGGCATCTCGTTCGCTTCAAACTGGACGAGCGCCTTCAGCCGGCACGAATTGCGCGCGAGGCACTTGCGGCAGGCGCGGCACTTGTCCGCATTGACATTCGGCACGCGGTAGTTCGTGCGGATCATTTCTGCGCGCCTCGCGTGCTGGGCAGCCGCGCCGCCCACCACGCCAACATCCCGCCGCCTAGACTGTAGACCTGCGTGTACCCGGCGCGCTTGAGCAGACGATACGCCGGCACGCTGCGGTGTCCCGATAAACAAATGGCGATGATGGGCCGCGCCGGATCGAGTCCCAAACCGGCAAGCCGCTGCCGCAGCGCGGTGATCGGCGCGCTCTGCGCGCCCGCGATGTGGCTTTCAGAAAACTCTACCGCCGACCGCACGTCGAGCAGCTGCAGGTCTGCGCCGTCGTTCGTCAGCCGCTCGCGCAGTTCGCGCGGCGAGATTTCTTCGACGCGTCCAAACGGGAACCACCACGGCACATTCATGCGCTACTCCGCGATGATTTCATAGCGGCTGTTGATCTTCGCCGTCTTGCCGAGCATCGCGCCCGCGCCGCAGTATTTTTCTTCCGACAGATGAATCGCTTGCTCGACCGCGCGCGGCGGAATATCTTTGCCGCGTACCGCGTAGACGACATCGATGCGCGTGTAAACCATCGGATGCGTTTCCGCGCGCGTTCCTTCCACGCGCACCTCCAAGCCCGTAACCGCGAGCCGCTTCTTGCGAAGAATGTCGATCACGTCCATCCCGGTGCAGCCCGCCAGTCCGACGAGCAGCAGTTCCATCGGACCCGGTCCCAGACTCTTGTGATCTTTGCTTCCCGCGTCGAGCACCAATTGATGCCCCGAGCCGGTCGCCGCGTCAAACTGCAAACCCTCCACCCAACGCGCCGATGCCTTCCTCACTTCTGCCATTGCTTCCTCATTGGAATTTTTTCACCAAAGGCACGCAGACACAAAGAGAAAAACTTTTGTGCCTTTGTGATTATGATTTCTTCTCCAGCGCGCGATGCTCGCGCATCATGCACACGCCCATCAACACTTCCAGCCCGGCTTCCGTCGCGCGCTCCGCGGCTTGCATATTCTCCGCGCCCGGCTGCATCCACACGACCTTCGCCTTCTTCGCAATCGCCTGTTCGACGATTGCCGGCACCGCGTCCGGATTCCGAAAGATGTCGACCACGTCTACCGGCTCCGGAATCGACAAAACGTCCGGATAACTTTTTTCGCCGAAGAGTTCCTTCAGCGCGGGATTGACCGGAATGATCTTGAATCCTTGCGACTGGAGATACCGCGCCACGTCGTAACTTGGACGCTTGGGATTGTCCGACGCGCCCACGACCGCGATCGTCTTGTTTTCTTTCAGCACTTTTTCGATCGGATCCATTTCATTCAATCTTTCTGCGCGAACGGCGAATCGACCTTGACGCCAATACCTTGGAGGACGCGCGGGATGAACATCGGCTCCGGCATTCCGCCTTCGATCCGCGTTTTTTCGTTCGCCACGGTCAGCGGCACGCCGTAGACCTGATACTGATCGGCGAGCTCCGGATACTCGGACGCATCGACCATATCCGCCGTAATCATTTCGCTTTCCATCGCCATTTTGTGGGTCAGACTGACCGCACTTGGGCAATGCGGTCAGGTGGGAGTTGTGAACACCTGCAGATGCAGCGGCTCGGTCAACTGCGCCAATATCGCTTTGCTCTGCGCGTTCAGCCCCGAGTCGCCGCGCGACACATCCAGGATGTCGTTCACCAGCGCGGCAAACTCATAGCCCGCTGGCACGCCGTAATAGCGAATGCCATAGTCGCGGTCGCGCGCCTGGGCAACGCCATCGACCATTGCGGTCTCGACGCGCACGACCGCCACCGCCGGCACGCGCGCGATCTTGTATTCAAAGACCGGCTCTTTGTCGATCGCAAAGTTGTACGTCTGCAACGTGATCTTGTCGGAAAGACCAACGACTTCTTCCAAGACCTGCTGCGTCAGCGCACAATATTCGCAATCGAGCGCTTGCGTAAAGAAAACCAGTCTCACCGGATTCTGCAGCTTTCCGAATTCTTGCCGCAGTTGCTCGCGGTCGCTGTCTTTTAGTAACGCCACGTTCACCTCTTTTTGTTCGCGCAGATTCGCGGAGGATGCTTTACCGCGGCACGCGCGAGATGACGTCCAACATCGCAGAGACCGCCTCGCGCGATTTGCCGCGCTTGCCGGTCGTCTGCAAACATTCCATCGCGTACTCTTCTGCCAGCATAAAACTCACGCTGCGGACCGCTTCGTTGATGGCGGTGAGTTGATGCAGGATTTCCGCGCAGCCGCGCTCTTCCTCCACCATCTTTTGCACACCGCGCGTTTGACCTTCGATCCGTTTCAATCGCTTGACCAGCTCGACTTTCAATTCTTGAGCCATGAAAACCACCTTTGTCGAACGAGAGAGAACTCACGGTTCTCTTACCGCGCCGGTAAGCCTCAGCCGCTCGGCGCGCAGGACGCGGAGGACGACGCGCTCAAGCCGCCGGAACTCAAACCGACCGCCGCGAACGCTGCCACCTCTTTCGCGACGTGTTCGCTGCCGCACTTGGGGCACACCGCTTGCGCCGGCGCGCTGACGGAGCGGACGAACACTTCAAACGGCTCTTTGCAATTGTCACAATGATACTCATAGATCGGCATATCCCATTACCTCATTTTGCGGAATCAACCACCGCGCGCAAAGTCGTCTCGATTTCGCGCGCCATGCCTTCCAGTTTTGCATTCGGAAAGACTTCAGCCAGCATAGACGGCAGCAAGAGACTGATCTGGGTCTCGCCCTTTTGGGTAAAGACGTTGATCTTGCACGGCATAAACAAACCGACTAAAGCATCGGCTGCCAGAGCTTGGCTGGCGTATTTCACGTTGCAGACTTCGATGATCTTGTACGGTTCGCGCGTCACGCCCTTCTCGGCAAACGTCGCCTGCACGTCGTGCACGTGCAGCGTGCGAAAACCCCGGGCAGCCACCGCGTCCTGCACCGCGCGCGCGGCGTCATCGAATGATCGCGCGCTCGTCACCGTGTATTCGAAATTCATCGCGCGCCTAGTTTTTCGCCAGAATGGCGTCGAGCTTCTTGGTGATCATCGCCTTCGGCACGGCGCCCACGATCCGATCGACTTCCTGCCCGCCCTTGAAGATAATGAGCGTTGGGATGCCCATGATTCCGTACTTCATCGGCGTCTGCGGATTCGCATCCGTGTCCACTTTGGCGACGACCGCCTTGCCGGCATAGTCGTGCGCGATCTCCTCCACGAAGGGGGCGATCATGCGGCACGGACCGCACCACGCCGCCCAGAAATCAACCAAGACCGGTTGTTGGGATTCCAAAACCGTCTTGCCAAACTCCGCGTCCGAAACGTGCAAAGGCGCATTCGTTCCCATTTCATCCTCCTTGAATTTGCATACCCTAGGGGGGTACCGTATGAACTCAGTATACTGATTTGGGGGCGGTTTGTCAAATTGGTAGGTGAGGCCGTAGCTCCAGAAAAACATCGCGAACCTTCGCAAGGTTGAGTAGATGCAAAAAATCACCCGACCGGGCAAGCCCGGTCGGGTGAGTGGCGCTGGAATCAACTTATTCTTCGTCCGGCAATGGATCTTCGAGGATCTCCGAGAAATCGCCGTCGTACGTTTGCATGTGCTGGTGCATCACGATCACGTCGTCCACCGAAATGGGCGACTGGTCTTTGAATCTCGACCACTCGTCCGGGGCAAGGTCGGTATAGATGGGCCGCGCCATTTTGCCATCGACCATTGCCAGCAGCAGCGCCTGCGTCCGGCATTCGCGGCAGTTGACTTGCATCGCCCAAATCCGTTCGCGATGCCCGATCACGCGGATGTCGCCCGTGCCAAAATGGTGGCCGCACACGGCGCACTTGACGCGCGCGGCGATCTGTCGAATCAATGCCTGGGTAATTACATTCTCTTGCATGCGCGCCTCACAAAGCCGCTTCCTTTTCCACCACGACCGGCACCTTTGCGGTCACCTCCGGATGAAGTTTGATCGCGACTTGGTGCGAACCCAATTCCTTGAGCGGAGTGGGCAGCTCGATCTTGCGTTTGTCGACGGTGATGCCTTTCTCACGCGCCAGCGCGTCCGCGATATCGCCTGACGTGATCGACCCAAACAGCCGGTCGCCTTCCCCCGCTTTGGCGCGGAACGTCAGCGTTGCCTTCTCGATCAGCTTCGCCAGCTCCTGCGCCTCCGCCAGCGTCTTCGCCTCGCGACGGACGACCGCCTGCTTGATTCCATCGGCTTGCTTGAGCGCGCCTTCGGTCGCGGTTACCGCCAACTTGTGCGGCAACAAGTAATTACGCGCGTAACCATCCGCCACTTTTTTTACTTCCCCGGCGTTGCCAACACCCGGGACATTTTGAAGGAAAAGAACTTGCATGTTCGACACTCCGTCTAAGATTGGATGCGCCTCTGCAAATATTGTAGCACAAGTCCGCCAAAAAAGAAACCTTGCCAATTCATGCGAGTTCGAGTAAAATAGCGCAAGTGGAAACTGCGCCAAGAACGGGAACGTATTCGAGATGACAGGAGTGGCAACTTGAAAATTGCGCTCGACGCAATGGGCAGCGATGCCCGCCCAGCGCCGGATGTGGAAGGCGCAGTGATGGCGGCGCGCGAATTCGGAATCACCGTCGTCCTGGTCGGCGACGAGAGCCGAATCAAGACCGAGCTTGCCAAGCGCGACACGCGCGGCTTGGATCTGCCGATCGTTCACACGCCGACCGAAATCGGCATGACCGAGCACGTTGAATCGGTCAAGGCAAAAAAAGACGCGTCGATGAACCTCGCGGTGCGGATGGTGCGCCAGAAGCAAGCCGATGCGTTCGTCACCGCCGGCAACTCCGGCGCGGCGATGGCAGCGGCGCTCTTCGGGCTGGGGCGGCTGAAAGGAATCGAGCGCCCCGCGCTCGGCACGATCTACCCCACCGCGACCGGCTGGTCATTCCTGCTCGACATTGGCGCGAACACGGAGGTCAAGCCGGAATACCTCTATCAATTCGCGGTGATGGGTTCCGCGTACGCGCAGAAGGTAATGGGCATCACCAGCCCGCGCGTCGCGTTGCTCTCCAACGGCGAGGAAGAGGGCAAGGGTCCGCTCGTCGTCCGCGAGGCGTACGCGCTGCTCAAAAATAGCAAACTGAATTTTGTCGGCAATGCGGAAGGCAAGGATGTGCCGAATGGCGTCGCCGATGTGATTGTTTCCGACGGCTATGCCGGGAATGTCGTCATCAAGCTGAGTGAAGGACTCGCGTCGGTGCTCGTCGGCTTTATCAAATCGGAAATCAAAAAGCGCCCCATCGCCGTGCTCGGCGCGGCGCTCGCCAAACCCGCGTTCGACGCGCTGCGCGCGCGGCTGGATTACGCCGAAATCGGCGGCGGCATCCTGCTCGGCGTCGACGGCGTGGCGATCATCGGACACGGGCGCTCGAATGCCAAAGCGATCAAGAACGCCATCCGCGTCGCCAAGCGCGCGGTGGAAGGAAATATGCTCGACGCAATCCGGAGCGGATTGCAGTAACCGGGAGGAATGAATGTCTTCGAGTCCTAGCGCGCGCGACACCCTCAATCCCAGCGCACCGACCGCCACCCGCACGCTCGAAATGCCGCCGGTCGAAATGCTCTCCGGGCAACAACTCAATCCGGAAACGCTGGCAATGCTGCAAATGCAAACGCGTCCCAACCGCACCCGCGTGGTCATCACCGGCATGGGCGCGATCACCCCGCTGGGCGATTCGCCGGAAGAATTGTGGCGCAATCTCCTCGCCGCAAAATCCGGCATCGCGACGGCAACCTTGTTCGATCCGAGCAACTACAAAACAAAGATCGCCGCCGAAGTCAAAGGATTCGTACCAACCGAGTACGTCGACGCCAAAGACGCGCGACGGATGGCGCGCGCGTCGATCTTTGCGATTGCGGCGGCGCGGCACGCGATCAAAGACGCTGGCTTTAGCGAGAACTTTGGCGAAGACCCGCGCGCCGGCGTCCTGCTCGGCACCGCGCTCGGCGGGTTCGTCGAAGCGATCGAGGCGCACAAAATCTTTTTGGAAAAGGGACCCGATCGCGTCAGCCCATTTCTTGCCGCAGTGATTCTGCCGAATATGCCGGCGTTTTACCTCGCCGAGCGCTACCGCGCGCGCGGGCACAACGCCACCGTCGTCACCGCGTGCGCCGCGGGAACGCACGCCGTCGGCGCGGCGGCGGAGATCATCCGCCGCGGGGACGCGGACGTCATGCTCAGCGGCGGCGCGGACGCGATCATCTCCGAGATCGTCTTTGCCGCGTTCGGCGTGATGCGCGCGATGTCGACGCGCAACGACGACCCGGAGCACGCCAGCCGCCCGTTCGACAAGAACCGCGACGGCTTTGTCGTCGGCGAGGGCTCGGCAATTCTCGTTCTGGAAAAATTGGAACATGCGCTCGCGCGCGGCGCTAGAATTTACGCCGAAGTCCTCGGCTACGCGACCAACTCGGACGCCTATCACTTTGCCGCGCCCGACCCGCAGGCGATTGGCGCGACGCGCGTGATGCAGGACGCGATGCGAAACGCCGGCATCACCACCGAGGATGTCGATTACATCAACGCGCACGGTACGTCCACCCCACTGAACGACGCGGGTGAAACGCTGGCGGTCAAGACCGTCTTCGGCGAGCGCGCGTACCAGATTCCGATCAGCTCGACCAAATCGATGCTGGGACATTCGATGGGCGCCGCCGGCGCATTCGAAGCCGTCGCCTGCGCG
>VFSW01004014.1_pt1 | contig 21981 bp, 14 predicted proteins | sample 5358111 | NCBI WGS metagenome assembly VFSW01 (sample SAMN11554181, study PRJNA540505) | mine drainage metagenome | isolation source: sediment from site ElyBrook_90M | place: USA: Ely Copper Mine, Vershire, VT | collected 2017 | reverse complement strand
TATTTACCGTCCGGAGAAAAGCAGGGACCGCTTTTGCGTGATTTTCGAGGAAAACAAAGACTCAGGCCAGGTCCAAACGGCGCCGGATTCGAATTAAAGGATATATCTCGAATAATGAAAAAAAAGACTGTCCAGTCAACTGATTTCACTGAGCTTCGGCGCCGGGCCGAATTACAATACAACCAAGTGTATGGTCATGCAGAACCTCTGCGGTCGGAGGCGGATACACAAAGGCTTGTACAAGAACTTCAGGTACATCAGATTGAGCTGGAGATGCAGAATGAAGAGCTGCGCCAGGCGCGAGCTGAAGTGGAAACCGGGCTGGAACGATATAATGACCTGTATGATTTTGCACCTGTGGGATATTTTACCCTTGGGCGAGATGGGATAGTAGATCAGGTCAATATCGCCGGGGCGCGCCTGTTGGGAGTGGAACGCGCCCATCTCGTTGGCAGACGGTTTGGATTATTTGTGCAGCAGAGTGATTTGCTCGCGTTCAACACATTCCTCGAAAAAGTATTTGAAGGAACTGGTAGAGAATCCTGTGAATTAACCTTGACCAGGAGGGCGGATGGTCGCCGCCCACAGGCAGAACGCACGGGTGGGCAATATGTTGGCAAAATCTCCAATTACATGGTGCAAATGGAGGCTGTGGCTATATCAGGAGGCCAGACCTGCCGCGTTGTGGTTCTTGACATCACCGAGCGCAAGCGCAGCGAGGAGTCCCTTCAAAGGTTGGTAGATCAAAAAACCCAACGGACGGAAGAGCTTGAAGCATTAACTTACATATCGGCTACGATGCGGCAGGAGAAAACAATGGCAACGATGATGCCGTTGCTGGTCGTCCAGTCGATTAATGCATTGAAATCTCAAACGGGGATCCTGGCATTGATTGAGGGCCAATCGTTAGAGTTCTCTTCCGGTATTGGTAAATTTGAATCATTCAATGGAATTAAGCTGCCTGAGGGTAATGAGCTTCTCTGGGATATTGTCCGTAGTGGGGAACTTCGAGTTTTAGATGATCTATTTGCAAATGAATACGGTAGTAAACATAATTCGTTCTTCGGTAATCTGGTTAATGGCCTGGGAGCTTGCATCATAACGCCATTAAAGAAGAAAAACAAACCTGTTGGATTGCTCATATTGGGCTATTCCAATCCAATTGTTTTTAGTGTCAACCAGATGCGTTTGATAACCGCAATTTCGGACATGGCAGGCAGCGCGCTGCATCGCATGAGTGAGACTGAAAAGTTGGAAAAAATGACGGCAAACAGCGCTCGGGAGTTAGAGAGCATCTATCGGGTTACATCTGCCGCCAACCTTTTATCTGCCAGTGCTCAGAACGCATTAAACGATGCCAACCTGGAACAGGCTATTGCCAGTCTTCACCAAAGCAACTTGCTGACCCAACAGGCCTTAACCAAATTACGCTCGATAATTTCTGATCTCCGTTCGGGCGGAATTATCGGCTAATTCGTTACTGCTCAACCAGGCATGAGAAAGGAAGGGATTTTGTTAATTTTTGGGTGCTTCGCACCCATAAAATTAACAAAATCCCTTCCTCCATTTCTTGCGGGCTGAGCAGTAACGCTAATTCTTATTTGAATTCGTAAGCTCCGATATCGAACGCTGTGCCGGCTGGCTGAGGACGAGCGACACCATCAAAATCACTGGTGACGATACTGATGGTTATACCGTTATTAATCGCGGGGGAGCCGCTTTTCAAGTGAAGATCGATAACAGTCGGATTGATGAAGACGGTTCCTGAAGCCGCAGAGACCCGGTTCCCGACCTCAACACAGGTTGGATAACTTGTAGAACATTCCTGGGGGCCATAAACAAGATTGTGGTCAGCGGTGATCATCGAGGCGATTGCAGCATTTGCAGCGGTAATCTGGCCAACCCAGCCGCCGCCGTTGGAAAGGAAATAGAACATGGAAATGTTGTTGCGGATGATCACCGGGGCATCGGCATTGTTGCTGCCCAGGTGCGTGGTGTTTACATAAATTCCCGCTCCGCCATTTCCACCTGCCGGAAGCGCTCCATAGATCGTATTGTTGTAGATGGTGATGTTCTTGCGCAGCCCATCGCCAAACGCGCCGCGGACCTGAATTGCGGAAAACGAAGCATCCAGGACGATGTTATTGTAGATGTTGATATATTCCACCACCCCATCGGCCTGTTCGCAGCCCACCGTGATCCCCCCGCCTTCGCTCACCCGGTTCTGGTAGATGTTGACGTGGTTGAGGGTGGGGGTGCCGTTGGCGCCGGCATGCCAGCCATCCAGGTAGATACTGGCCGCGGTCATGTGGCTGACCGTGTTGTTATGCACCAGCCCGTTCTGGCTGCTTTCTTTGACGTCGATCCCCAGCTTTTCGGCGTTCGAGCAGAAACCGGCCGGATTGGGCTCGGTGTTATCCAGGGTATTGTTCATCACTTCAAAGTGATTGGTCCATGAGATTGTCAGGGCTTCATCGTAAGCTCCCTGGCACTCGTGGTAATAATGGGCATTGGTGATGGTGTTGTGGTCAACGGTGGCGTTGGTGGAAAACCATACCCCGATGCCCGACGAGTAGTTGATGTGGTTGATCGTATTATTCTTGAGCAGCAGGTGATCGGTGAGGCGGGCTCGAATGCCAACTTTGTTGCAGTTCTGGATGGTGAGGGCGCTGATTTCGATGTAATTCGAGCCGGTTCCGGACGTGTTATCCGAGATGTTTACACAGTTGACCGAAGCATTGCGGAGGGTCAGGTTCTGCACCCGGATGTAGCTCTTGCCCTGGATTTGCACCAGGCCATCGCCCTTCGCATCCGAAGAAAGAGACACGCCGGTTCCATCGATAACGACAGTGCCTGGGTCGGCGGTATAGGTGATGTATGCTGCGGCGGTTCCCGAGTTCTGAGGGGTGAACTTCTCGGTGTAGGTGCCGGGAAGGATTTTGACCGTGTTCCCGGCCACCAGGGTGTTGGCTGCTTTTTGCAGTGTGCGCCAGGGTTTGGCCAGGGTGCCGGGATTCGAATCGCTGCCCGACAACGACACGTAATAATAACCCGGTTGGCTGAACGTCAGCCCGGGTTTCATCACCGTTGGAAAAAACACCCGGTTGGTAGCCGTTGATGTGCTTTGGGATGTAGTGTTCAAACTACCTGGAGTGGGTTGCGGATTCGCGTCTGGCTGGCTGCCTGTCACAGTGGTCAGCGGAACGAAGCTGGAAGTCTGTGTATTATGTCCGGGATTTGTGTTATCAGTACCTTTAAGAGCAAAAACGCAACTTGTTGGGATCAGAACGAGACACAATAAAATGGTAACCGTTACCGGAATTTTAAATCTATTCATAACTCTCCTTGATACAACGAAAGTTCTGATAAATTTACCAATATCAGGGAACGGGTCGAATTTACCCGGTATCGACCATAACAATGGGATATTACCAAAATCTGGATATAAGTACTTGACTATTAACCTTTCAATTTTGTAAAGTTTCTAAACTCTTTTTCTGAGTGTTTACTCTGTATAGTTGGGATAACTGGCCCCGATTTATTGAGATGATGCAACTCTGCTCTGATGTGGACAGACTGGATCGATCCAATCCGTCCTTATAAAATGATTAGAATTACTGGCGAATACATTGTTTATTCAGGCAGAAAGAATATAATATTGGTAATTGCTTAGCCAGCCAGGAGAAAGGAAGGGTTTTTATTATTTTTTGGTGCAAAGCACCAAAAAAAGAATAAAACCCCGCCTTCCTTTCTTAATGGCTTAGCAGTTACCCACTTTATTTTAAGTCAGAGAACCTCGTGTGAAGAAGAGTCTATCCGTTTTACTCGCAAATGAAATAGAAAATCCGTATCGAAGCATTTTCGATGCCACGTCTGATGGTTTAATCATTACTGAATTAGAATCCGGACGCGTGCTTGAGGTAAATCCTGCGGCATGCCTGATGCATGGTTACTCCCGCCAGGAATTTATCGGAAAGCTAATAACTCAATTTATAAACCCCGATAACCAGTATCTATTCAGTGAGTATGTCAGTATTTTTCAAGCGGGTGGAGTGTTTGATACCCGGGTACAGCACGTGCGCCAGGATGGTTCAACGTTTTTCGCCGAATGGCGCGGAACGGCCTTCAGATATCAAGGCCAATCCTGCTTCTTAAGCGTTGTCCGTGATGTTACCAAACATATTGAGGCCGAACAATTCCTTCACCAGCGGATCGATATACACGCCCAGGAGCAGGCCAAGCTGTTAGAGATTTCGCATATCCTGGCATCCACGTTGGAATTTCAACCAGAATTGATCCTCGACCAATTACGCGAGATCATCGAGTATGACCATGGCGGATTATTTGCTATAGAAGACTCTACCCTGGTAGCGCTGGCAATGCGCGGTGGATCCCAATTTGAGCAAACGAAGCATATCCGCATCAACCTGAGGGGACCGGAAACGATAGATACCCTGTTCAATGGGCATCGTCCCATTCGCATCGCCAATGTCTGGGATGACAGCCCACAGGCGCAATTTTTACGTTCGCTTTTGGAAGATGGCGCTGCGATATTGCTCGAAGGGATGCAGTCATGGATGTGGGTACCGCTGGCGGTTAGAAATCGAATTATCGGCGGTATAGGGGTGGCCCACAAGAAGCCGAAATATTTCACGCCTCATCACGCTGACCTGGCTCTGAGCGCAGCCAACCAGGCCGCAATCACCATGGTCAATGTGGAATTATACGAACAGGCAAAAACACTGGCTGTGTTCGAAGAACGACAGCGTCTTGCGCGCAATCTGCACGATGCCGTCAACCAATCCCTTTTTTCCGCCGGTCTGATTGCCGAGGTCCTGCCGCGTTTATGGGAACAGGACCAGGATGAGGCACGAGAGTCAACGATAGACTTACTTCACCTGACACGCGGCGCCCAGGCCGAGATGCGCGCTCTTCTGGCGGAACTGCGGCCCTCGACGTTAACCGATTCAAACCTGGGCGACCTGCTGCACCAGCTGGCAAATGGGCTGATGGGGCGGTCCAATATCCCGGTTGCGGTTTCGGTTTCGGAGGAGATTGTTCTTCCGGCCGATGTGCAGATCGTTTTTTATCGTGTGTGCCAGGAAGCGCTACTTAATATAACCAAACACTCCAAAGCCCACCACGTTGAAATCGATCTATGGCAAGAGGATTCGGCGATCAAAATGAACATTCAAGATGATGGACAGGGATTTAACATCAATAGTTCGAAACAACAAACTTCAGGTCACTATGGTTTGAGTATAATGAAAGAACGTGCGCAAGCAGTTGGGGCGCAGCTTTCAATCAACAGCCAGCCCGGACAGGGCACTGAGATCTTTCTCGTCTGGGCCAGACCTTCAGGCCAGGATCACTTATGATAGTACCTCCTTCTCACCCTATTCGCGTCATGCTCGTAGACGACCATTTGATGGTTCGCCGCGGTCTGGCAACTTTTTTGAAAGTTTTCGATGACTTGAAACTGGTGGGCGAAGCCGAAAATGGCGAAGAGGCCGTCCGACTCTGTGCTGAAATCCTGCCGGATGTGATCCTGATGGATATTGTTATGCCAAAGATGGACGGGGCCACAGCGACGCGCCTTATCCACCAGCAGTTTCCACAAACACAGGTCATCGCGCTGAGCAGCTTTAAGGAAGGGGAACTTGTTAAGAATGCGCTGGATGCGGGGGCGATTGGTTATCTGCTTAAGGATGCCTCAATTGATGAGCTTGCCCAGGCCATTCGGTCTGCGCGCGCAGGTCGTACTACACTTTCTTCCGAGGTTGCCCAATCCCTTATTCAGACTACCTCTCAACCCCCGGCGCCCGGCCTTGACCTGACGGAACGCGAACGTGAGGTTCTAAGCCTGATGGTCAAAGGGTTAAACAATAAGCAGATTGCCGCAATACTCACCGTCAGTCCGTCCACCATTAAATCTCATGTTAGCAGTATCCTGTCCAAACTGGGGGTTATCAGCCGCACAGAAGCTGTAACCCTTGCGCTGCGGAGCCGGATTATCCCCTAATATTCCAAAATTCCCCCAAATGGCGGAGATAAACACTCCCCGGTCGATGGATACGGCCGGGGAGTGTTTATTATAAAATTAAGTGCCAGGGGTATTATCTACATTTGTGAGGATCCTGGCTGATTGGTAGTAGAAAGGATGTCTTCTAATAAATAGGGGTAGGAGATGTTTTTTGTGCGGGCGAAGCCCGCCCAAAAAACATCTTGCCTCACTTTATTGAGGGGATACTGGAAAGGTAACTTTTATGACCTGTACAGACAAAGAGGTAGAAGCAAAAACTGGGTTATCCGAGATAGATTCGGAGCTGCGATACCGCCGCCTGTTTGAAGCGGCCCAGGATGGGATTTTAATCCTCGATGCCAGGACGGGAAGGATCGAGGACGTCAACCCCTATTTAAGTAGAATGCTGGGCTATTCGCGCCAGGAGTTTATAAAAAAGAAGCTATGGGAGGTGGGTGCATTTAAAGATATTAAAGCCAGTCAGATGGCTTTTGAAGCATTGCAGGAGAATGAATACATTCGATACGATAACTTGCCGCTTAAAGCAAACGACGGTCACCTGATTCAGGTGGAATTCGTCAGCAATGTCTACCTGGTTGGCACCAAAAAAGTAATCCAGTGCAACATCCGTGACATTATGGATCGCAAGCAGGCAGAAGAAGTTTTGCAGAAATCTGACGTAAGTTTTCGCAAACTGGTCGAGCACCTGCCATTGGTTGTATATATGAAGGCGGTGGGCGATGCAAGATCCATGATCTTCCTCAGCCAGCAGATTAAGATCCTGTTGGGATATTCCCCGGAGGAGTGGCTGACCGATTCAAATACATGGCCGAAATTGCTGCATCCCGAAGATAGCCAGTCTGTGCTGAAACGCGCGGTTGAAGCGGACCAGAACAACGAACTTTTCGATATGGAATATCGGATGATTGCTCGCGATGGCAGACTGGTTTGGGTTCATGATATAACCTCGCCGGTGGATAATTTTGGGGATCAGCAACAATTCCGGCAGGGAATCATGATCGATATTACCGAGCGCAAAAGGGCTGAGGAAAAGATAAAACGGCAGTTTGGGCATCTGACCGCCTTAAGCGCCATTGATCGAGTTATCTCGGCCAATTTTGATTTACAGCTTAGCCTTTCAGAGATCCTTTTTCACGTTACATCAGAACTTGGTGTTGATGCGGCTGACATCCTGGTATTAAATTCAAATTCGCATTTGTTGGAATACGGGGCCGGACATGGTTTTCGCAGCATAGCTTATAACAAACTGCAGTTACGCCTGGGCGAAAGCTTTGCCGGTTATGCCGCCCTGGAGGGGAAGCTCATCAAAATTCCAGATCTAAGAGATGAATCCGGTAACTTGATTTTCATATCTCGTTTGAAAGAAGAGGAGTTTGTAAGCTATTATGGTGTGCCTTTAATTACCAAAGGGCAGGTTAAAGGTGTGCTTGAGGTTTACCACCGCACCCTACTTTTACCGGATGAAGAATGGTTCGATTTTCTGAATGCCCTGGCCGGGCAAGCGGCGCTGGCGATTGAAAATTCAACCCTTTTTGCCAGCCTGCAACGCTCTAATTCCGAACTTGCCCTGGCTTACGATGCCACCATAGAAGGCTGGTCTCACACTCTCGACTTGCGCGATAAAGAGACCGAAGGGCACACCCAGCGAGTATCAGACATAGCCACAAAGCTTGGCCGCGCATTCGGCTTGAGCGAGCCAGAACTGGTGCAAGTCCGATGGGGAGCACTGCTTCACGATATCGGCAAGATGGGTATTCCAGACGGAATTCTGCTCAAGCCCAGCCCTCTGACGGAGTCAGAATGGGCAGCGATGAAAATGCACCCAACATTTGCCTATGAGATGCTCTCTCCCATCCGCTACTTGCGGCAGGCGGTGGATATTCCCTACTGCCATCACGAAAAATGGGATGGTACGGGATATCCACAAGGGCTAAAAGGTAATCAGATTCCACTGGTTGCGCGCATTTTTGCGGTTGTGGATGTATGGGATGCATTAAATTCAAAACGCCCTTACCGGACCGCCTGGACGCAAGAAAAAGCGCGCGAATATATCTATTCCTCAGCAGGAAGACAATTTGATCCGCGGGTTGTAGATACATTCATGCAAATGTTGAGTTAATTTGAAAAAATCGGCTGTTTTGTTTACGAAATATACGAGGCACTCATGAGCGGCATAGCTAAGAAAACGGGCGCATTACCTGGGCTTTCTCTGAGAGGGTCCGAGCTGCGCTATCGACGCCTGTTTGAAACAGCCCAGGACGGAATACTGATTCTGAACGCTTATACAGGAGCGATTTCAGACGTCAACCCTTTCTTGATTGATATGTTAGGATACTCGCGGGAAGAGTTTGTGGAAAAGAAGCTTTGGGAAGTGGGGGCTTTCCATGATATTGAAGCCAGCCAGGAGGCTTTCGAAGCGCTGCAGCAAAATAAATATATTCGCTATGAAGACCTGCCGCTAAAAGCAAAGGACGGTCACCTTGTTCAGGTGGAATTTGTCAGCAACGTTTACATGGTTGGTGACGAAAAAGTCATTCAATGCAATATTCGCGACATCACAGATCGCAAACAGGCCCAGGAGGCCCTGATTGTCAGCCAGGCACGCCTGCTTGAACAATCCCTCCGCGACTATTTAACTGGTTTATATAACCGGCGATATTTGGAAGAGACCCTCGAGCGTGAGCTGAATCGAGCCATACGCAAACAACTTTCAATCGGCATTATTATGTTAGACGTGGATGACTTTAAGCGATTTAACGATACCTATGGCCATGCGGCAGGCGATTTAATCTTGCAAGAGGTGGGCAGCTTGCTGCTCAAGCATGTTCGCGGGGGAGATATCGCATCGCGTTATGGAGGGGATGAATTCATTATTGTTCTGCCAGATGCCTCGCGCGAAGTAACGCGTCAGCGTGCCGAACTATTGTGTAGCGATGCCCAACACTTTCACGTTCAATTCCAGGGGCACCCACTTGGAAAGGTCACTATCTCGCTCGGCGTTGCCACCTTTCCCGATAATGGCTTCACCAGTACAGCGATTTTAAAGGCTGTCGACGATGCACTCTATCGTGCAAAACATGCCGGACGTGGCCAGGTTGCTGACGCCATTTAGAAATCATATTTTGAACTAATTTTCTCCCCCAAGTGGCGGAGATCAAAACTCCCCAACCGTTGGATGTGGTTGGGGAGTGTTTATTGTAAGATGATTTTATGACCCGTGTATATCTGGCCGATGCATTGCCTGAAGAACGCTCTGCGCTACGTCGATTACTGACTGATCTGAAGATGGAAATAGTTGGTGAATCAACCGATTGGCCTACCACTGTATATTATGCACCAGTCGCCCGCGCAGACATGTTGGTAGTGGATTGGGATTTATTGCCGGTTGAACCCAGTAACGCAGTGGAAAAGCTTCGGCAGGCTTGCCCGGCTGCACTGGTCATAGTCCTCATCAGCCATTTGGATGCTCGACAGCAAGCCGCACTCTCCGCAGGCGCGGACGCGTTTATCAGTAGAAGTGAAATGCCTGAGCGTGTGGCCAATCGCTTTCGAATGCTCGCTGAAAGCATCCCTGCCAATTGAAGTCATCTGGCTGGATGGAAGGACTTTAAAAACCGGCGCAACAAAATGCTGCCCCGAGCGCCGGCCCAAACTGGGACAGCTTTCTATAAAGTCAGGAGTCTAAAAAAGGCGAACCCAAATTCACCTGCAGTATTCATTGCATTGGTGCTAGTTCCTTTTTTCTCCTGAGTGAGGATATGAACCGATAAGAAAATAAATGGTTTTCTGCGCATGCACAAGGTAACGGTATGGATTTTAGAACAATCGATTTACAAGATTTGTTGATTCTCAACAGGAGATGAAAATATGAAACGGCCCCTTTTCCCGATCATCATCATTTTAAGTATGTTGTTATCTCTATCTGGACCGATCCACATGGTTCAGGCCAGTGCCCCCACTCCCTTTACTTCGCTTGACCAGGATCAGGATGGTCTTTCGAATGCCATGGAAATCAATGGCTGGTACAACCAGTCAGGTGGGCCGTATTTTACCAACCCCAATCTGGCCGATACCGACATGGATGGCCTTACCGACGCCCAGGAAAAGCTCTTTAACACCAATCCGGTTGACCCACATGATCCGGGTATCTCGGTTACATATGAGAGCTCTTTCAAAACCTTTGAATACTACAGCACAACAGACCCCGCTTATCTGAAAATGGTTCAGGGCGGCAACCAATATTTATTAACAGAGGGCGCAGTAATCCGGCGCGGCACAACCTTTAAAATCAACGCGGTGAATTCTGGAACCGCAGTGTTGACCGTGACGGGCGACAAAGTGCCCCCCATTACTCCGGTACGCGATCCGGCCTTTGGGGGATGGAATGTAACCATCCCATTATCTGCCGCAGTTGGTACTTATACCGCGACGATCACGGACGGCGCCTGGTCAAAGAGCCTGCCAATTTACGTCATCTTTGAACTGCCCACTGACCTGACCCCGGCGAAAGTCAGTGCATATCTGTACGATTATAACCCGGCGAATAAGCGCGACGAAGTGGCTGTGTGGTTCCGCGCAATCGATTGGGAGTATTACAACAGCGACTCCCTCACCCCGACCCCCTGTGCCTCAACAGACCCTGGAGTCTGTTCCCTATGGCAGTACCACACCATCTCAGGTTATGCTCAGGCTTTTTGGACTGAACAGTTTACAAAGAATGTTTTGGTGAACTATACCCTTCCGGGAATTCAAGGCCTCACCAATACGTACGATGCCGCGGCAGCGATCGGTGAAAAAGCCGACCAATCTGTGCGGGTCAATTTCTCCAGTGTTCAAAATAACTTTACGGACGCGACCTTTATTTATGAGGATTATGTAAACCATCCAAATGATCCATTCGGAATGACTGGCGGGGGTTGTGAAACCTCTGAGGGCGTCTATACCGCAATGCTCCGGTCAGCCGGCATTGCAGCCCGACCATTTGTGATGGATTACAACAAAACCGTAGGGCATGGCGAAAGCGGTAATTTTTCGCAGTTCGAATATGACACAGCCGTGATGATGTGGACGAAAGGCCCTACCGTTGCCTCGAACGTCTGGTATGCCGAGCGCAGTTTCAACAATGCTGAAGCTGAATATCAACCCACTCGTGCCTGGACTTCGGGAACAACAGGGCTACGTCTTTTATCCAGTGTGGGTATTTATGCTCCTGCCGCAGACCAGTTCAAACATTTCCAGGACCTTTTTGCAGATGCTATTCAGAGCGCCAATGAGGGTTGGGACTTCCAGAATGGCAGTGCTGGCGGCGGCATGGTCAATACAGTCTGGGATGGAAATACACACGATGTGCCGGGAACGGAGTTTGTCTTTACAAATCGCGATTTCAAATGGAACAGCAAATACCCATTACAGATTCAGCAGTCCCCCTACCTGGACTTCTTAAACTGCCAGTTGTGGAAGGGAGATGGCTGGGCGCCCAGTGAATGGTACGCGCCGGCAGATCCGCTTTATTTGAGCAATCCAACCGGCCGGACCGCAGCCCAGACCTACTACCTGCCGGCTGGAGTACCAACTGCTGTAGGGGATATCGAAAACTGGCCCTATAATCCACAGCCCACCTCCTGCAGCGATTCGACGCTGCCTGGGGCGTGTGCAGCATTCCAGGCCACGTGGCAGCCTACGTGCGCTGCATTACCTGGCCAGACGATAGCCAATGTGCAGACTCCAGCATCGCAACTGGTCCAACCAGCCACATCATCCCCCAATAAATCTATGCAATTGGGAAACATTGTTAGTGATGCCGGTCTGGATCAAAATGGCACCGGGCGATTCAATCGACTGGTCGTTAATTTCGAACTCACAAGTTCTGTCTCGGGCGAGTATCAATTGGGTGGTTGGTTACGTGCGGGGAACAAGCTGATCCGCGCTGACTATTCCAAAGTGGCCCTGATCGCTGGAACCCAAACGCTTCAAATCACCTTCGACGGGCAGCAGCTTGGAGACAACAAAGTGAACGGGCCTTACCAGGTTGAGGCAATCTGGGCTGCCCCGGCAGGCCAGTCGGTTTCAGACCAGGCTCTGCCCGAGGAAATGGCCGCGTACCAGACTTACACCTACGCCAGCCAACCGTATCAGGCCAGTGCCTTCACGGTGAAGGCAGCATCCATCGCCGGAAACTACTCCTATACCGGCAAGAATGCGAATGCGAACGGCTTGTTTGGCTCGATCGCGATCTCTGTGCCGCTGAGCATTGCCATCCCCGGAACATTTACAGTTGAGGGTGACCTGTTTGATGGCCAGGGTGGACTCGTTGGCCATGCACAATGGACTGGCAGCGGATCGGTTGCGTCTTTGGAATATGCGGTGGCAAATAGGGTTTCTCCCTATTCACTGGAACATCTTAAACTCCTGGATGCCAGCGGCAAAGAACTCAGTTCTTTCTTTGCCCCAGTCTACACAATCAAAGACCTGGCTGGCAAGGTGGCCCATGGAAATATCGCCCTGGACACCAGTACGGCAGGTATTTCGCCCCAGGCAGTAGTTCCGACAAGCACTTTCACGGCAACCCCCATTGATACGAACGGCAACGGGCGTTATGACCAGCTGGTTATCTCAACCGGAGTAAACGTGACCGGGGCAGGCGGCAACTATTGGATGGAAGGATTACTGGTTGACCAAAAGAATATGCCTGCGGCGTGGAGCGTCAGCGCTCCGCAAACCCTGGCAGTGGGTCAAAATCAAAAAATCAACATGTCCTTTGACACCCGAATGCTGTTCGATCACCTGCTGTTGGTGGGCAGCCAGAACTTTACACTGGTCGCTGTCAAAATTTTCAGCGGCACGCCGGGCAGCGCAACCCTTGAGGCCGATATTCCGGTGACCGGGTTCGCCACAAGTGCGTATCCTCGCTCGAAGTTTGAGCCTTCCAACCCTGGCTTCGTGTTCTTCCAGGATGACATGGAGACCGGTTCAACAAAATGGAATGTAGCCCCATCATCGCAGTGGAGTCTGGTAAATAATGTAAATATCTCGCACAGTGGTGCAACCTCCTGGATTGCGAATGGGTCTGCAACTGGAAATGGATTATTGACACTGGCTGGTCCCCTTAATTTGTCGGGTTATACCAACCCCTGGCTCCAGTTTAATACAGCTTATCAGCTTGCAAATGCCCAGAGCGTCCAGGTAGAAGCTTCCACGGATGGTGTCACCTGGACCCCAGTAAAAACCTTTACCGGATCCACGGTTTACTGGTCGACCGAATTTGTTGACCTGAGTGCATTCGGAAATAAAACTGGTATAAAAATCCGGTTTAATGCCAAAAATAACCCGGGTTTGATCTGGTCAGTAGATGATGTATACGTCATATCTGGTCCATCTACCCATCTTTTCCTTCCCTTGTTGACCAAGAACTAAACAACCGAATGATGGTGTGTATGCAGCCTGACTCATCTGACTGCATGCACACCGTCTTCCTGATCGAATTTGGTTAATTGGAAATGTGGATGAGTTTCTTAACCTGAGTGAAGAAAGTTCACGACAAGCAACATGGTTTACCTTTTTTGGGATTTATGGTTTTTTTTGCCAGGGCATCAAGATGGACGCGATTGGTCGAATCCATCTGCCCGGGAAAATATAGTTGAATAGATTAAGCAATCGGATTGATTACCTTCACTGTTTGAAGCGTGATCAAGACAGAAGCCAAATCAATCCGGTCATCGAGGCCCTGTTTTGTTCAATGAAATTGATTGAGCAATGTCGGAAGGGCGGAGCATACCTGGATGCGAACGAGTTTAATTCTAATGAACAAGGCGTACGGATGGAGCTCACATCCCCATGCTGAAATTGTGAGAATCGTTCACAAGGCCGAGCTGAATGGCAAGATATGACTAATATTCGTTTTCGCATAATTATCCTTTCTGGCTGGCTTGTTTTATTTTCCATTCTAAGCAGGCTGTTGAACCCTGCCGAGATCGGCAATGTCACGATTGGGCTCGTAATGGTCGTGGTAGTAGCGATCCTTGTTCTCCCACGAATGCCTTTAGTTCCTTTTTGGACAATGACGTTAATTCCGATCGCCGCCGTTTTGGTGATTCAATTCTGGATACGAGATCTCTCGGGTGACGTGGCGATATTTCTGGCAATCCTTGAAGTTCTTGCGGTAGCATTAACAATCACTCTGTCCATATTTGTAAGTGTGGCTTTGAGCCGGGTTGAAATTACCGCTGCCAGGTTGGAACTCTGGCAGCAGAATGAAAAGATCAGATTTGCATTGTCGGGGCACGAATCGATTTATCGGGAGGTGCGTCGAGCTCGAAACCATCAGCGGCCTCTGGCGATCATTTCTGTCGGTGTCGATCATAGATCCAGTGATCCTGTGGTCGAAAAGGTGGGCCAGGAAAACCAGCGATCCGGGATGAAACAGCAATTGCATAATGGATTGTCGAAAATGCTTTGCGATGAACTGGAGGATTGTGCGGTTATCGTCCAGGATAATCATCATTATCTTGCGGTTTTACCAGAAACACTGCCCGAAGAATTATCCGTTGTGGTTGAGAGACTGCGCCAGAAGGCCAGCGTTGAGGTTGGCGTTGAGATCAAAATCGGTGTGGCTACACTTCCCAAAGATGGTTATACATTTGAAGGACTGGTTGATAAAGCCACCTGTGAAATGAACAACGACCGTAACCCGGAAGCCTGTATTTCAATGGAGCAATATCCTCTGGAACGCCGGATCAACTCATGATCCACCTGAATGGAGAGTGCTAACCCAATGGATTTCGTCATAATAAATCAACCGCGCGTATATCCAAGGAGATCAGATTATCAAAATGCCAAGCGCATGGTGGATCTCATGCTATGCATTATTGCATTGCCGGTTGTCATCCCGGTAATTCTGCTCTGCATGATAGCGATTTCTTTTGACGCTGGCAGGCCAATTTTCTTTGTGCAGGAGCGAATAGGCCGGGGAGGGCGACCTTTCCGCATTTATAAATTTCGCACCCTGCACACGAACCTTGATGAAAATCAGAGCCGGTCTTACATGAAAGCTTTCGTTCGGGGCGAGATCGGGAAGCAGAAAGCAGGTAATGGGACATTTAAACCAATGTCTGAAAAGCAAATTTTCCCTGTGGGACGTTTCCTCCGCCGGACGAGCCTGGATGAATTACCGCAGATAATCAATGTCCTTAAGGGGGAGATGAGTATTGTCGGCCCGCGCCCAAACGTACCCTGGGAAGTCAATGAATATCGCCCCTGGCATTACGAACGGCTGGAGGTTCTGCCAGGGATCACCGGCATGGCCCAGGTCAATGGAAGAAGTGGCATCAGTTTTGATTCGATCGTACGGTACGACATTAACTATATAGAGAATCAAGGTTTAACGTTAGATCTCAAGATCATCTGGCTAACACTGAAATCGGTAATCCTTAGCAAAGGTGCTGGATGAACTCAAATAAGAGTTTTCAATGCAAGCCAGTGTATTTCGAAGACGCCGCTTCAAGAAGCAGAACAATGAGGAAACCATGGAATTGAAGATATTTCTAAGATTGCTTCTAAAAAGGTGGTGGGTTATCGCCTTAATCCTGATTGTGACAACAGTCATCACCATGGCGCTCACTTATTTCCAAACCCCAATCTATTCCTCTTCCGCAACGTATGTGGTTTCTCCTTCACCGAAGATTCTGGATGGAACAGGGTATTTAAGCGGGCTTTCTGTGTTGGGTGGACAACCCACCGTGGCCAACACCTACGCAAGTATTGCTGGGAGTGCTTCCATAAAACAGAGTGCAAGCGAAGCATTAGGGCTGAACCCGGCTCAAGTAAAAAGCCTCGATGTAGCCACCCGAGTCCAAAACGGAACCAATGTAATCGAGATAACTGTTGAAGGTACAGACCCCTTATTGGTGCAGGCATTTGCGGTCAAAATCGGGGATAGTACGATCGATTATATTGCCAAATTAGATGGGGTTTACAGCCTGACCCTTTTGGACACCGCAAGTGCTCCGGATGCACCGATCAAGCCTAACAAGAGGTTAAACCTGGTTCTGGGCATCGGGATGGGATTGGTTTTGGGGGTAGGCCTGGCATTTTTATTGGGTCTCAAAGAATACTAGGCCAGGAAAACTCAATCTAATGATGATATTTAGCGAGTATCTTCTCAATAAAGTGGGTAGGGGTGTTTTTTTTGCAGGCGAAGCCCGCACAAAAAACACACCTACCCCCTGTTTATTGCGGAGATACTTTAGCGAGGATAAATAAACATGGCTGGTCAAGATACGGAATCAGCCAGGCAGATTATCCCTGAAATTGGCATAACGAAAACCGGCTCTGCTTCCGAAAAGACTTTTCAGCAAAACCTCGTTACTACCGCCAAAGGCGGCAGTATTTCATTTGCAGGGCGGACTTTTGAATATGCGGTTCGGTTCATTTTTAGCATCGTTGTGGCTCGCGCAGTTGGCGCAGAACAATACGGCCTGTATACCCTGGCGTTAACAATTACCCCAATCGCATCCATGTTGGCTTTATTGGGGCTTCAAACCGGAGTAGTTGCCTACCTTGCTCCAGCAATCCGCGCAAGAAATGATTCGCGAATATGGGGAATTATTCAGGTTTGTGCTGGAATTCCCGCCCTGTTGAGCATCATCTTCGGTGTCACCCTGTTTGCCTTCGCAGGACCTGTAGCAACCCTGGGGTTTCATGAACCTCGCCTGATCCCATTATTGCAGATTGTCAGTGTGAGTATCCCATTGGATACGATCGGCTTTATTGCATATCAGATCATCATCAGCTACCAAAAGCCTAAATTCAGTGTCCTGGCAAATAATATGGTTTTACCGACCGCAAAATTACTCCTCACCATTCTGTTTCTGGCTTTGGGGATGGGAGTTACAGGGATTGTTTTAGCTCATGTGATCGCATCGGCAATCGGATTAGCAATAATTGTTTACTTCGTTAACTCGCTCTTTCCTCTAAACCGCCCGATAGCGCATGCCGAGCGAACTACCGGTAAACTGCTCCGCTATTCACTCCCCGTTCATTTGGGGTGGGTATTGAACACAATCCGAGGAACTCTGGAGACTTTGGTTTTAGGTTTTGTGGGTTTAACTACAGGCGTGGGTATTTTCGCCGTGGCCTCGCGGTTAAGTTCCCTCGGAACAATGCTTTTTCTTTCCGTCGGAAATATCTCGACCCCAATGATTGCAGATTTTTACAGCCAGGGAGATTCAGTTCAACTAAATCAACTTTATCAAACAACCACGAAATGGGTGGCCATGTTTAATATCCCCCTCTTCCTCACGTTTGTCCTCTTTTCGAAGCCTCTTCTTTCGATATTTGGCGCTGATTTTACAAACGGTGCGGCGGCCTTAATTGTTCTTGCGATTGGCAACCTGGTTTATACCGGCACCGGGTTAGGAGCAAATATCCTGGATATGACCAATCACACCAAATTTAACAGCATAAACTCAGCGATTATGGTGATTGTTACCATTTCGTCCGACTTGCTGTTGATCCCGCGTTGGGGGGTTATTGGAGCGGCTGTCGCAGCTTCATTCTCAACGGTTATTGTGAATTTGGTATGCCTGGTCGAAGTTTATGTTCTCCTAAAAATGCAGCCATACGCGCGGGGTATTTTCAAGCCTGTTTTGGCTGGTTCCATAACAGCAGCAATCGTTTTTGGATTCAACCAGTTCCTATTCCTGACACCTGTTTTTCATTTACTGATCGGAGGCCTGATCCTGTGGGGCACTTATATCCTGATCATGATTCGCCTGGGGTTTTCCAAAGATGACGTTCTCATTCTCTCCAAATTGCAGTCTCGCTTGAAATTAATGATGCCCTTTCGCCGGCCTCTGGCCGAATAAGGCGAAATGCACAAATGATAAAGATCTTAAGCCCCGAACCTCAAATGAACGCCGAGCACCCTGAGCCTGTCAAGGGATCCAGGTTTCGTTTAATTTTACTCATCAGTTTTGGGTTACTTCTTGGGGCGATTACAGCCTTGCTCATCTCACAAGGCTATTGGGTCATTGCTTTTGCGGCAGCTGCCGCGGTGCCCCTGATCATATTGCTCAGTGCACATCCGTTCACTGGGGTGATGATCTGGCTGCTGGTTATGCCTTTTGTATCGGTGTTACCGAATTCGGACCTGGTTTATTGGGCAGTATACCGGCTAATGCCGCCGCTTCTCCTGTGCCTGGCGATTATGTCGCGCATTTTCAAGGTGCGTGAGCATCCACCGGTCAGGTTCGGACCTCCTGAAGTTACGATGGGTATCTTGATCCTGGTGGTTCCCGGAACGATCCTTTTCTCTCAGTCTGACCCAGGTTTGGCCCTCATACGCTTTGGCGACCGGATGATATTGCCTTTTTGCATGTATCTGGTCATTCGGCTTTCAGCTCCTCGAGAGAAGGAATTTTCCCAACTGAAATGGGTTGCGCTGTTTATCGCAATTAGCCAGTCTGCCATTGGCTTTTTGTCATGGATAGCGCCGCAGGTACTGCCTCAACTCTGGCATTATTTGCAAGGACAAAGGACCACCGGTTCACTGAAAGACCCCGACCTGTACGCTGCCATGCTCATCTTCAGCGCCACAATTTTGATCCATGCTGCAGTGAACCATAAATCAAAATTGATCCGGTTGATATTACTGCTGGCCGCCGGCTCCTGTGCTGTCTTCACCATTCTTTCCCTGGAGAGAGCCGCATGGTTGGGCGGGGTATTGGTAGGCATCGGATTGCTTTTTCTGTACCCCAGGATCATGTTCCGCCTGGTAATCATCAGCACGATTGTTATGGCGGTCCTCGGGGTCGAAATATTAGCCACAAATTCGACGACATCCTTGTTTACCCGATTCAGCGAATCAGATCCGGTATACGACCGGCTTGTTATCTTCGATGCCATGACCCAGATGGTCGAGGAGAAGCCCGTTTTAGGATGGGGTTATGAAACATTGGACCAAAATATTGCGCAATTTTATCGCCGGGTTGGAGAGGCCTCACTTTCTCGTGTGGTTACTTCACACAACACATACCTGACGATCCTTACTGAACTTGGAATGGTAGGTTTTGTATTCTATTTGTTTCCGGTGGCCTGGTGGTTGGTACTATCAATCAGGGTTTGGGGGCGTATGCCCAAAAAGGGGCTTTGGAGCAGATCATTACTCGCAGTTTTCTGGTTGGCGCTGCTGTTCCAATTTACCATCAGCAATTTCTTTGACATGCGCTGGTTCGAAATTGGGCTGACTCTCTGGTGGCTGACACTGGGCCTGATTGCCAATATGGTTTATCCATACCTGAAAGGCCGCGTTATTGATAAGCCAGATCAAATCGGCGTGGAATATAACCATGGTTGAAAAAATGCGGGTAGTGATGCTCGGCGCATACCCAATGGATACCTCAAAAATCAGCGGCGGTGTTCAGGCTGCTTACGCGTACCTGGTTAAGGGGTTGGCCCAGACTGACGACCTCGATTTGCACATTCTTACCATCCGTCCATCCGGTTATACCGGGGCCGGTCAGGTCAAACAACAAAATCTGACCCTGCACTTCCTCCCGCAGTATCCACGTTTTGAACGGTTACACAATTATCAAAATTACCAATCAATCATCAACGAACACCTGGTGAAAATTCGCCCCGATCTTATCCATGCCCAGGACGCAGGTTCTGACGCTCTCGTTGCGATGAGAACGGGCTTTCCTACCGTTATTACGATCCATGGCATTCGTTGGGAGGATGGAAAGCACTACAGCTCATGGGTCAAACGGCTGCGCGTCTATTTTGATAGTTTCTTAACGGAACGCTATGTGGTCCGCCACATCCGACACGTAATTGCTATCAGCCCGTATGTAACAAGCTACTTTAAGAATATGTTCAGGCCTGATGTAAAGGTTTATTACGTGGCCAATGCCGTTGACGAGGGTTTTTTTAACCGGGCTGAATGTCCGGATAAGCACATCATTCTGTTCGCCGGGCGTGTAATCCCTCGCAAAAGGGTTATGGATCTGGTCCAGGCCTTTGCTCAGGTGCTGCGTCAGGATCCGACCGCTCAATTGCGCATTGCGGGCGAGATCAGTACAGAGCCGGCTTATGTCAATTTGATCAAGAAATGGATACGTGAACGTGATCTGGATGACCACGTACGGTTTTTAGGCCCAATATCTGAAATGTCTGTCCTTCAAGAATTTTCAAACTGCAGTATTGTAGCCCTGCCATCTGCTCAAGAGACTGCTCCCATGGTGATTGCACAGGCCATGGCGGCAGGCAAGCCAGTTGTGGCCACCTGCGTAGGCGGTGTTGGCGAAATGGTCGGCGAGGATTCTGAGCGGGGAATACTGGTTAATGTTGGAAATATTACTGATTTAGCAGCCGCTTTAACCCGCCTGCTGCGAAATCCTGGCCTACAAGAAAAGATGGGCCAAAACGGCAGGGTGTTCGCCAAGGGGAATTACGACATTGACCGCGTCGCCCGGCATACTATCGGGGTTTATCACAGCATCGTAATTCAGGAGCAGAAAGTCAATGCGTAATCCACTTTCGATTGCCACTCAAGGGAAGAATTTTTTCCCTATGTTAGCCCGAGGCCGGACAATTGCCAGCCGGTACGGCCTGACTCCTTTAAGGATGACCAATGCCTTGAAAGCATTAATGGAACCATTAAGCCAATATGCCTGCTCTGCCACAATTCCGGTTACCGCATCCGCCCTGGCAGCGAATCCTGCTGCAAAAAAGCAGTCATTTCAAGGAGTAGAACTGGCGGTCCACGGTTTGCACCACCTGGATTACTCACTACTCAGCCTGGAACAGCAGCTTAAACACTTACACGAGGCCCGGGCGATCTTTCAACGGATGGAAATTCCGGTTACTGGTTTTCGCTGCCCATATCTCCGTTGGAATGAAGACACCTTAACCGCACTGAAGGAAACTGGCTTTACCTACGACAGCAGCCAGGCGTTGGCCTGGGACGTGGTAGGAGGATTGTCGACGGGTGCATATCTCCGGGTTCTTGATTTCTATGGGGCGCAATCGGCGAATACATTTCCAGCTTTACCAAGCTGGTCGGATGGTTTGATCCGGATCCCTTACAGCTTGCCTGATGACGAATCACTGATCGATCGTTTGCATATTACCAATGCTGCGCTAATGGCAGATATCTGGCTGGCAATGTTAGATCGTGCATACGAGTCGGGTGAATTGTTCACCCTGGGATTGCACCCTGAACGCGCGCTGGCCTGCCAGGGAGCCCTGCAGGCGGTTCTGCTCAAGGCCCGCTCGCTTGGGCAAGAAGTATGGGTTGCCCGCCTGGATGAAATTGCCGCCTGGTATGGAAATCTCGGACATGCGAGTTTTGAGCTGGAAAACGACGGCGGCGGCCTCTATTACATAAGAATTTACGCTCCTGAGCGGGCAACAGTCCTGGCCAGATCGCCTGAAATAATTGCGGAAACTCAGCCATGGAAAAAAGACTTCCAGATCGTTTTGTCCAATCAATTCTTTCTGAAGTGCGATAAACGTCCTGTTTTAGGGCTGGCTCCTGGTTCACCTTCATCGCTGGTGCGCTTCTTACGCTGCGAGGGTTACCTGGTTGAATTGAGTACTGATCCGGGAGCTTACACTGTTTACCTCGACCGGAATTCTTTTGACCCCAAAGATGAACGATCCTTGTTAGCTGAACTGGAACAAAGTAATCGACCGTTGGTGCGCCTTTCTCGTTGGCCTGACGCAGCCCGTTGTGCGTTGGCAATCACCGGAGATGTTGATGCTTTTACGATTTGGGACTATGCAAAACGCGTTCTGGTGAATCAATGAAGAATCAAGCCCCGAGAGTATTTTCTCAATAAAATGGGGCGAGGTGTTTTTTGTGCGGGCGAAGCCCGCAAGAAAAACAACTCCTACGCCTATTTATTGAGAGGATACCTTTTTAACGGGATTTGCGTTTGATT
>VFSW01004013.1_pt1 | contig 21981 bp, 12 predicted proteins | sample 5358111 | NCBI WGS metagenome assembly VFSW01 (sample SAMN11554181, study PRJNA540505) | mine drainage metagenome | isolation source: sediment from site ElyBrook_90M | place: USA: Ely Copper Mine, Vershire, VT | collected 2017 | reverse complement strand
AGCTTGATGAAGTTGCAGACGAAGAGATCGAGATGACCGTCGCGGTCGTAGTCGACGAAGGTGCAGCCAGTGCCCCAGCGACCGTGCTCCTGTGCGAGGCCTGCCTGGCGCGTGACGTCCGTGAAAGTGCCGTCGCCGTTGTTGCGGAAGAGAATGTTGTGGCCCCAGAAGGTGCAGAAGAGGTCGTCCCAGCCGTCGTTGTTGTAGTCGCCCACGCAGATGCCCGTCTGCCAGCCGGTGCGCTTGAGGCCGGAGCGTTCCGTTACGTCGGTGAAGGTGCCATCGCGATTGTTCTTGTAGAGGTGCGTGGTGGGCTCGGTTCCCGGCGTCCATGTTGTATCCAGGCGATTTCCGTTGGACATGTAGATGTCGAGCCAGCCGTCGTTGTCGTAGTCAAAGAAGGCGATGCCGTTGCCTTTGGTCTCAATGATGACGCGCTTATGATCGACTGCGCCCCAGACATTGGGGATGGTGAGGCCGGCCTTCTGTGCCACGTCGATGAACTGCACCGGCGAGCCGGACGAGGTGGCGACGGCAGCCTCTACGCGCGCGCTGCGGTTCCACTTCCAAAGCGGTGTGGCCAGCATCTCAAGGAGCGTGCCGCCGAGAAGATTGAATGAGGTGCCAAGGAAACGCCGACGCGGGAGAATCATGATGTGCGGCCATTATAGAAAGCGGCTGAGAGGGTTGGGAAGCATGCGCTGCGAGCGGACGTGGACTGTGTCATCTCCGCGCAACACGAGGGAATGCACGGGGCACGATCCCGACGCCTTCCTTGACGGCGATAATCTGATCGGCTGCGATGTTCTGCAGCTTGTCGACCTGACCGCTGGGCCAGGTGATGACGAGCGAGTCAACCGTAGTGCGTTTCGCAAGGCCGAAATGGATGCGCGGATCGCTGGCTGACATGTAGCTCGTGCCGCCTTCAGCCTGCAGAACCTGCGTGACGCCGCCGGAAGTGAGTTTGAGAGAGGCGCCAATGCCATCGCGGTTTGACTTTGTGCCGATCAGCAGCACTTCCAGCCAGTGATTGGCATTGCCTCCGTCATTCCGCAGCAACTCCGGATAGTCTCCGCGGGAGTTGACGACGACGCCAACGGCTCCATCGTTCAGAAAGTCTGCGGTGGCGAGACCACGACCGGCGACAGGGTGCATGAAGTCCGGCCCCATTTGATCGGAGACCTTTTCGAACTTCCCTTTGCCGAGGTTGTGGAACATCAACAAAGGCTCCTCATAGGAGATTTCGCTGTGATAGAGCCTGACGTTATCGACCATTGCGCCGTTGGCTTGCACGATGTCGGGCCAGCCGTCATTGTCGTAATCGATGAACTTTGCCGCCACGCCGCTGAGAGTGACGGCCTTGTTGCCGATGCCGGAACTGTAGGTGATGTCGGTGAAGGTGCCGTCGCCGTTGTTGTGATAGAGGCGATTCAACTCGAAGTCGAGGTGGGTGATGTAGACATCCACTAGGCCATCGCCGTCGATGTCGGCTGCATCGATGCCCATGCCCGCCTCATAGCGGCCGTCCTCGCTGGCGGCCAGACCGGAGAGCAGCGACTCGTCTGAGAATGTGCCGTCGTGGTTGTTGCGAAAGTAGAAGTTCGGCCAGGTGTCGTTTGCGACGGCGATGTCGGTCCAGCCGTCATTGTTGAAATCGGCGAGGACGACGCCCATGCCCTTGGCTTCAGGCAGGCCGACGCCGGACTTGTCGCTGACATCGGTGAAGGTGCCATCGTGATTGTTGTGGAAGAGACGAATGCGCTGGCCATGATATTCGTTGGGGCTGCAGTAGGCGCGATAGCCGGGCGCACGCTCGCCGCACCAGAGATTGTTGGCCGGCGTCCACTGGAGATAATTCAGCACAACCAGATCGAGCCAGCCATCCTTGTCAAAGTCGAACCATCCGGCGCTGGTGGACCATTGACCCGCATCAGCCACGCCTGCCTTTGCCGTGACATCCGTGAAGGTGCCGTTGCCATTGTTGCGATAGAGGATGGCGCTGCCGTAGCCGGTGACGTAGAGATCTGGGTATCCGTCGTTGTCGAAGTCGCCGACCGCCACGCCCTGACCGTAGTGGCCTTCTCCGCCCACGCTGGCCTTTGCAGTCACATCGGTGAACGTGCCGTCGCCGTTGTTGTGATAGAGAGCGGAGTGGATCGGGCTTGAGGGTTTATATGCGTCGGTGGCACCGGACTGGACGAGGTATAAATCGAGAAGGCCATCCTGATCGTAGTCCAGCCATGCGACGCCAGTGCCCATCGTTTCGAGGTAGTACTTCTGGTCGCTGCTGGTTGAATCCTGCTTCCATGTGATGCCGGCCGACTTGCGAATGTCCGTGAAGTGAACGGGGATGCCGTCGGACGTTTTGGAGGGCGCGGTCTGCTGGGATGGAGCCAGTGCGCCAAGGCAGAATGCCAGCGCGGCAGCAGCGGCGATGCGGAAGGGGAAGAAAGGACCGCGCATTCTCATAGGGTTCGATCGGCGAGCGACAAGGCAAATTGCAGCAACTGGGTTTTGTCGTCTGCGGTGAGCGTGGTGGGGGCCGGCGTCTGCGACGCGGAGGCGCGATCGAGAACCTGCTCGATACGGTTGATTTCAAGCGTGCCACTGGCGCTGCTGCCCTTGAAGCGATTGAGCACCTCACGCGCCTTGTCAATCTGGCCTGTCTGAAAATAGAAGACGCCAAGCGTGGAATAGGCTCCGGTCCACTCGGGCAGGAGATCAACGGCGCGCTTGAAGTCATCGATGGCTTCGGCGTTGTTGCCCTGCAAGGCGGCGGTGAGGCCGAGGCCCCAGTAGAGCTTTCCTGAGCCTGCGATGCGCGACTGGCCTTTGGCCAGCACCTGCTGCGCCGCGGCGATGTTATCGCCTCGAAGATTGAGCAGCGCAAGTGAGAGATAGGCGCGGTCATCGTCAGGGTTGCGCTTCATGGCGTCTTCGTAGATTTGACGCGCGGGCACCTGCTGGCCGAGATGCGCATAGATGTCGCCGAGCAACGAGAGGTACCCGTTGTCGTTCTGGCCCTGCGCGGAGATTTGCTTCGCAACCTCTAACGACTGAGCGTAGTCGTGCTTTGCGAAAAAGGCATTGGCGAGATCGAAGCGAATGTCGTCTGAGGCGGGGTTGGCCTGCAGGGCAAGCTGGAAGTGCTGAATCGCGTCGTCGTAGAGATGGTACTGCGCCAGAAGCACACCTGAGCCTGCGAGGGTGCGATAGTCGTTGGCGCTGAGCTTGTCGAGTTGCGCAATCGCGGCCTTTGCATCGTCAATCCGGCCGAGCTTGAGATAGGTCTTGGCCAGAAGGTAAATATCCTGGGGCTGGTCGGGATGCTTCTGCACCTGATTGACAAGTTCGTTGAGATCGAGCTCGTTGCGCTCGCCCTGCGAAAGACTGAGGCGATTGTCGAGATAGTCGAACAGGTGCTGATAGGGATACGGGCCTGTGGAAGCGCTGCGCGACAGCGTCTTGAAGACATTCAGATCGCGATCGGCCGCATCCATTTCATGCAGGCTGCGCTCGACCATGGCGAGCTTGTAGTAGCCGGTGGCGGGGTCGTGGCTGACCTGCACGTATTTGCGCAGAAGCGGCTCGGCTTCCGCATAGCGATGCGCAACGATGCGGAGATTGGCGAGCTCGAGCAGCGCCTCAGGAAAGGCAGGATTGACTTGCAGCGTCTGCTGGAAGTACGAGTCGGCAACCGCGGTGTTGCCCTGGCGCTCGGCGATGTAGCCAAGGTTGAAGAGGCACGGCGTGCTGTGCGCATCGAGCTTCAGCCCCTTTTCGAAGTAACTCTTCGCTTCATCGAAGCGGCCGAGATTGCGATAGGCGAGTCCGAGGAAGGCGTAGGAGCGCGCGGAGCCCTCGACCTTCACGAGCTGGTTGAAGGCTTCGATTGCTTGATCGACCTTGCCCGCCATGAAGTCGCTTTCGCCTAGCGCGGCGAGCAGGTCGGGACGGCCGGGCGCGGCCTTGAGACCTTCCTCAAGAAGCGGGATCGCATCCTCGAAGTAGTTCTGCGACATGCTGACCTGCGCCATCTGAAAGAAGACGTCAGGATTCTGCGGTGCAAGCTTGTGCGCCTGCAGCAGAAGGTCCAGCGCATCGAGCGGGCGCTGCTCGCCGGTGTAGGTCTGCGCGAGCACGGAGAGCGCATCGACGGAGTCGGGGCGGAGCTTGACGGCGCGGTTCAGCGTGAGATCCGCGCGGGCGAACTGCGCGGTGCGCAGGTAGACAAGACCGAGGTTGTAGAGAATCTCGAAGCTGCCGGGTTGGAGCGCGTCAGCCTTTTCAAGCTCGGTCTGTGCAGAGGCGTATTGCTTTTGCGAGGCAAGCAGGACACCGAGCGAGAAGTGGACCTGCACGTTATCGCCCGCCTGGGCTGACAGCGCGCTGGCGGCTCTGAGCGCGTCCTGTGTGCGCTGCGCGGCCAGATAGGCGCGCACAAGGTTGAGCCGCGAAGAGGGCGTGGGCGGCTGAATGCGCTCGAAATGTGGAATGGCCTGTGCAGGCTGGCCGCGCATCATGAGCAGAACGCCGAGCGCGTAGTTCGCGTCCTGGTCAGCAGGGCTGAGACGAAGCGCCGCCTGAAACTGCTGCTCGGCCTGATCGAGATGATTGGCGGCGGCGTAGAAGTTGCCGAGATTGACGCGCGTTTTGACGGAGCCGGGCGCGAGCTGCAATGCCTTGCCGAATGCGGCGAGGGCGTCCTGCGGGTCTTGCAGTTCGCTGTCGATCATGCCGAGGAGGTTGTAGCCTTCAACACTCGCGGGGTGAAGCTTGAGCGCGTCGAGGACCGCGGTGCGGGCCTCATGAAGACGATGCTGCTGAAGCAGCGACTGAGCCTCGTCGAACTCGCCAGAGCCATGCGTCTTGGGCTGCTGGGCGGGAGATAAATTCGCCGTTAAAAGAAGGAAACAGCAGAGGAGGAACGGCGTGAAACCGGCGGGAAGACGACGCATTGCCACGAGTACTTTGACCAAGACAATCTGACCGGCGCCCTGAGAATGTTGGCGCATTGCGTTCAAGGCCCTCATTGTAGCATTTCCAAAATTTGATTTGCGGCAGCGTTGCCGGGCTCGATGCGCAGCAGCGGATCAAGAACCTCGCGTGCTTTCTTCCGGTTACCGGTGAGGAGATAGAGCCGCGCGAGGTTGAGATAGGACTGGTCATATTGCGGCGCGACCTCGATTCCCTTCCTGAACTGCTCTTCCGCCTTGGCGTAGTCCTGCTGGTGAACGTAGAGCACTCCGAGATTGTTGAGAGCCTCGGGATATGCGGGGCGAAGATCGATGGCCTTCTGCAGGGATGCGGCGGCGCGCTCCATCTGATTCTGCTGGGCATACAACATGCCGATGGCGTAGAAGATCTCGGGATCGTCGGGCTGGTACTGGAGAGCCTGATTCAGATTCTCCTCTGCCGGATCAAACTGATGCGCGCGGCGGTAGAGGTTGCCAAGGTTGAGCAGCGCCGTGGCATAGTCGGGGCGCAACTGCAACGACTGCTGAAAGTCGGCGACGGCTTCATCCAGCTTTCCCTGCTGCGCAGCGATCATGCCGAGATTGTTCCAGGCCTCCGGATAATCGGGGCGCAGTTGCACCGTCTTGCGGAGATACTCTTCGGCCTGCGGAAGATTCTTTTCGCGCAGGCTGAGCGTGCCGAGGTTGTAGTAGGCATCGGCATCATCCGGCTTGGCCGCGATGACCTGACGGAAGGATTCGGCGGCCTGATCGAGATAACCATGCTGGAACATGGCGACGCCGTAGGTGAAGTCGTTGCGGCGAAAGACATCCTGCATGAGCAGGCCGGGGAACGGCAGCGCGGCGCGCATGCGTTCTTCCTGCGTCGTCGGCACCTCGGATAGGTCGCGCAGGAGTTGCGTCGCGCTGAAGCGGCCCTGATAGACGCGGACGATCATGCCGGCGGGATCGACGAGAAAGCTGACGGGAATGGCGAGGTCGCGATGCCGATCGAAGAGATGGCGGTAGAGGATGTTGTAGATGCCCGCGATCGGATCAGATACCGAGAGCATGGGGAAGCTGAATTGCAGGTCTGTCGCTGCGCGGGATGCGGACGCCTCGGCGGAAGCGGCGGCGAGCTGCATGGCCAGCACTCGCAGGCGTGCGGACTGGACTTTTGTGATGCCGGATTGCAGAGTGCGCAGTTGATCAATGCTCGCGGGTACATCGGCAGACCAGAAGCAAAGCAACGCGAAGCTGCCTTCGAGGGATTTCAAAGAATGTATTGCGCCCGAGGCATCGGGCAGAGAGAAATCGGGTGCCTTGAGCGGCTGGATGAGCCAGGTCTGCACATCGGTGGGCAGCGCTTCACCAGCCGACACGGATCCAGCAGTGGCGAACGCGGCAGGCGTCGCGCCGAAGAGTTCGGCGTGCGGCGCAGAGTTGCCTTCCTCGATGTGGAAGCGATGGCCCGGCTGAAGATTTTCGAAGACCTGGGTCTGCCCGCTGGGCCAGCGGACCGTGGCGCGGATGGGGTCCGCTGCGGCGCCGACGCCGAAGAACAGCTCGCGGCTGTGCTGTGCAAGGAAGCCGGTTCCTGCCTCAAGGTAGCGCGTCTGGCTCAGCTTGCCGGTCTCAACGGTGATGGCAGCTCCGATGGCATCGCGATTGCTTTGCCGGCCGCGGAGACGAAACGACACGGCAGCACCGATGCCCTGCATTGCATTGCGCAGAATGCGCACCTGCGGCGCGTTGCGATTCTTGAGAATGATTTCAAGGCGGCCATCGCGATCGATGTCAGCGAGAACGAAGGTCCGGCTGTCTTCGATGCAATCGAGTCCCGCAGGTCCGGCGATCTCAGAAAATGTGCCGTCGTGGTTGTTCGCGAAGAAGACGTTGCGTGCGTAGCCATGCCATGAATAGTCGGAGCGGATGAGCTCGTTGATCGCATTCCACCCGCGCTCGTAGAGAAGCGCAGGGGTGCTATTCTCTGGCGATTTGGCGACGACCTGACGCCAGAAGAAGCTGGCGAGGTCCGTACGGTGCGGGCCGGAGATGTAGCCGTTGGCGACGTAGAGGTCAGGGTAGCCGTCTTGGTCGAAGTCGAAGAAGTCCGATGACCAGGACCAGCGGCCCATTGCGACGCCTGCGTGCTGGCCGACGTTGTCAAACGTGCCGTCTCCGCGGTTGCGATAGAGCGCGTTGCCGCGCGCATGGCGCTGATAAAGGCCGCGAATGTGCGGAGATGCGTCGCGGTGGAACTGGGCCTGATTGGAGACGCGCTGCCCCGCCGCCTCCCACATACTCGGCACATAGACATCCTGATTGCCATCGTCATCGTAGTCGCACCAGCAGCAGGCCATGCCCGCGCCTACGCCTTCCACGCCGGCCTGAGCCGAAGCATCCGTGAAGGTGCCATTGCCGTTGTTGCGATAAAGCTGCGAGGTGCCGAAGTCGTTGGAGACGAAGAGATCGAGCGCTGCACCTGGTCGCGACGCTCCCCATGCGGCGGCGAAGCTGTAGCGGTTGTTTTGGACATCGAGACCAGCGGCCTGCGTGGTTTCGACGAAGACTCCGTTGCCCTCGTTGTGGAAGAGGCAGTTGGGCGGTCCGTTGCGCGCGTCGTAGTAGGGAATGGGATAGTGATACTGGTCGAGGCCGAGGTAGTACATGTACAGGCAGAAGTAGATGTCGAGGCGTCCATCGTTGTCATAGTCCGCGATAGCCGCGTGGGTGAAGGTTCCTTGCGGGGGGCGCTTGAACTGAAAGGCGTCGCGCTTGAGGGTGAAGCTTCCGTTGCCGGTGTTGCGGAAGAGAAGCGGCCCGGTGCCGCAAACGACGAGGAGATCCTGCAGGCCCCGATTGTCAAAATCGGCAAAGAGCGCGCAGGCGGTGTTGTCGAGGACGCCCACTCCGGCCTTTTCGGTTGCGTCTTCAAACGTGCCGTCGCCGCGATTGCGATAGAGGCGGTTGGGCAGGCCTGCGGGCTGGCAGACGTAGAAGTCATCGAATCCGTCGCCGTCGAAATCGCCGACTGCGAGGCCGTTGTTGCAGTAGATGTCCACGCCGATGGCGCCGTCAAGGGTAGTGCGCCAGTAGTCGGCTCCGTGCTTCATCTGCCGGGTGTACGAATCCGTCTGGCCGAGAGCCTGATGCGTAATTTCAACGAATGCTGGCCCCTGCAGTATCGAGAGCGTCTCTTCGTCTACCTCCCATCGCGTGGCCTTCCATGTGGCTGCTGCGGAAAGCTGCCATGCAACGCGCCATGCGCCGACGCGCTCTTCCTGCCTGCCGTCGTTGCGCTCGGCAACGAGATCGTAGCGAATCTTCGTCTGCACCGTGAGCGGAGAACCGGGCTCTGCGTCGATCGCGAAGATCTCAAACTCCGCAGTTCTGACCTGCCGAAAGCCGGCGAGCCACACATCCAGGCCCTGCAGAAATGCGGCTGGGCCTGACTGCAGGATCGCGCCAAAGCGCCGGCGCATGACCTCAATGCCGAAGGACGCACGCACGGGTTGCTCTTGCGGATTACTCAGTGAGACCGCTTGAATCGAGTCATCCAGCGCAGGCTTGAGAGCGGAGGCCTTTGCAACGGACGCGCGCAGCGCCTCACCCCACTGCGCAAGAATCTGCTCGATCTCAACGGCGTACTTCTCGGTGATGTATTCGTCCGCGCCGGGCGGGATGAGGCGGAAGATGTCGGAGAGCGGCGACTGAGCGGGATCATGCGGCCGGTAGCGCGCTTCGGCAAGATCGGCCGCGCCGGGGAGGGCGAATAGCCCGCTGCGGAGCGACGGCAAGAGCGAGGACGCACCGGCCAGCAGCGACGGGCGCAGCAGCAGCGGCCCCAGACCAAGGCCTTTGAGCAGAGTCCGGCGTGAGAGCGGAGAGATGCTGGGATCGTGGTGGGACATGGCGCCCGCAGGGCCTGATTGGCCGGGAGATTGTTCGCATCATAGCATTCAGCCGCGAGTGCCCGGAGCGTGCCTTACTGCCCGCAGGTCTCGATTCTGCGCGGTAGAATTCGCTCGACCGGAACTAGCACCGCACTCGCACTTCAATACAAACATTATTTCTATCTCAGATATCCGGCTTATCCGACACAAGTTATTCACCGCAATCGGGTTGGTGGAGTTTCCTGCGCGGCTGCGGCTAGGGGCATGGGTCCTCCGATGGGACTGCATTCATCTCAAACTTTTGGTTGACAAATCCTTGAAAAACGGACTAGGCTTTCTCGGACGCTGATGAAAAGGTTTACATGGCGTCGTATTCCTCCCAGTTGAGCAATGTCCTGCCGGTCTTTGGGGATCGGCACTTTGAGGTTGTGAGCAAGAAAGACGGAGGTTTTGGAATGGGCCGTGAACGCAACACAAATCAATGGCTCCGCATGGCTGGCCGCATGGCACTCCTGTGCCTTTGCGGTTTTCTGCTTCAGGGCAGAGGCGCATTTGGCCAGGTCGACGAAGGAGCGATCACCGGAACGGTGCTGGATAGTTCTGGCGCGGTGGTGCCGAATGCACAGGTAACCCTCAAAAGCACTGACACTGGATTGAGCCTGGAGACAAAGTCCAGCTCCAGCGGCAGCTACACCTTCTCCCCGGTCCGGATCGGGCATTACACAGTTACCGTGAGCGCCCCCGGATTCGCCACCACTACGCAGAAGAACCTGTCGGTCGCAATCGCACAGGTGCTGCAGGTGAACATTTCGCTCAAGCTGGGCGCCGCGACCGAAACCGTGGAAGTAAGCACGGCTCCGCCGCTGCTGCAGACCGAAGAAGCTTCGGTTGGCCAGGTCATCGGCTCGCAGGAAGTGAATGCGCTCCCGTTGAACGGACGTAACTTCACTTTCCTGGCGCAACTCGGTGCCGGCATGCAGACCCCGCAGGCCGATACGCGCGGCAATGCGGCAAGCGGCGCGTTTTCTGCCAACGGCTTGCGCCCCGCGCAGAATAACTACCTGCTCGACGGCATTGACAACAACTCGAACGCCGTGGACTTCCTGAACGGCACCAACTTCATCATTCTGCCTCCGGTGGACGCCATTCAGGAGTTCAACGTTCAGACTGCGGACTTCAGCGCGCAGCTTGGCCGTTCGGCCGGCGCCGTGATGAATGCCACCATCAAATCCGGCACCAACAGCCTTCACGGCACGGTCTGGGAATTCTTCCGTAACAACGTGCTGGACGCGAAGGACTGGTTTGAAAAGAACACGCCGACCCAGATCAATGCGCCTCTGCGCCTCAACCAGTTCGGCGTTTCGGCCGGCGGTCCAGTCGTCAAGAACAAGATGTTCTTCTTTGGCGACTACGAGGGCTACCGCCGCGTGCAGGGCAACACCTCCGGCCTGCTCACCGTGCCGACTCTGAACGAGCGCAACAGCGGTTACACCAACCTGCAGGATATCCTCAACGCGCAGTCGTCGGCTGCAGCCAGGTCCGATGCGCTGGGCCGCACCATCCCGGCTGGCACGATTCTCGATCCGGCTACAACGCGTCTTGTTACGGCGGGCGCCGTGGACCCGGTTTCCGGTCTCACAGCCGTGAAAACCGACTATGTGCGCGATGCATTCAGCGCCGCCTGCGGACCGGGAACGAAATCCTATTCGCTCGCTGCCTGCCCCGACCTGAACCAGTTGCCGGCAGGAAGAGTGGATGCCAACGCGGTCAAGCTGCTCAACCTCTTTCCGAACCCAACCAGCCCGAGTCTCGTGGGCAACTACAACACCAGCCCGAGGCTCTACGAGCACAAGAACACATTCGACGTCCGCGGCGATTACGATCCCCGCCAGTCGGACCAGGTGTTTGTGCGCTTCAGCTATAACGACGATCCCCAGTACATCCCGGGACCCTTTGGCGGCATCGCGGACGGCGGCGCCTTCCAGCAGGGCGTCCAGACGGCCAAGGCGGATCAGGCTGTTGCCGGCTACACGCACGTCTTCACTCCCAACACGGTGAACCAGGCCAGGCTCGGCTGGAACCACCTGCACACAACCCGCTTCGGACCGGTGGGAACGCAGTCCGGCATCCCTTCGCAGTACGGGATTCAGGGGATTCCGCAGGCCACAGAAAACGGCGGCTTGCCTGCCTTCGGCTTTGGCGGCCTCGCAACCCTAGGCAGCAACAGCTTCCTGCCGTCGGACGAAGTCAGCCAGACCACGCAGGTCACGGATGACTTCACCAAGATTTACGGCAAGCACAGCTTCAAGATGGGCATCGAGTATCAGAACGTGAAGTTCTCGACCCTGCAGCCTGCCTGGTCCAGAGGTCAGTTCGACTACAACGGCTCCTTCACCGATATTCCGAACAACAACAACAACACCAACGGCATGGCGCAGTTCCTGCTCCCGCCTGAGGCAGCCACGGTTCCCGGAGGCATCAGCTATTCCGGTGGCTCCGATCAGGTCTATGCCTCCAACATCAATAAGACCTACGACCAGAAGATGTACTTTGCGACCTATTTCCAGGACGACTTCAAACTCAGTGCGAAGCTCACCCTGAACCTCGGCCTGCGCTGGGATTACTTCGGGCCGATCAATGAAACCAACGGCGGGCAGGCGAACTTCGTGCCGAGCGGCGCTCCCAACAATAAGCCGGAATTCCTCATCCCGGCTACTGGCAAAGACAACCGGCAGCTCTCCACCAGCTTTACAAGCTTGCTGGCAAAGGACGGCATTACCCTGAACAGCACGAACAGCTACGGCCAGGGCCTGGTGCAGACGCAGAAATCCAACTTTGCGCCCCGCATTGGCTTTGCCTATGAAGTTACCCCGAAGCTCGTCACGCGGGGTGGTTTTGGCATGTTCTACAACTCGTTTGAGAATCAGGGGTACGGCCCGAACATCGGCGAGAACTATCCCTTTGTCTACAACTTCGACTTTGTTCCGCAGGGAACAGACAGCGAAGTGGCGCCGATCAGCCTGAATACGCCATTTGCCGGATGCGCCACTGCCGGACCAGGTGGAACCGCAACCTTTGAAGCAGGCTTCTCCTGCATCAACTTCTCTCCAACTCAGGTCAACGCCTCGGGCCTCGGTCTGCAGGGACTGCAGTTCGATTACAAGACTCCGAGAACCTACAGCGCGAACTTGACAATGCAGTACGCCTTTACGCGAACCCTGTCTGCTCAGGCAGCGTATGTCTTCACGACCGCGCAGCACCTGCAGGCTGGCGTTGGGACAAACAACGTGAGCGTCTTGCTTCCGGCAGGGCATAGCACTTCGGATACGTATCCCAACAATGAAGTGCCCTTCCCTGACTTCTCGCATGGTTCCAGCTACCAGGTCACGGTGGGCAAGAGCATGTACAACGCTCTCCAGGCCAAGGTCGAGGAGCAGTACTCCAACGGTCTGACCTTCCTGCTTGCTTACACGATGTCAAAGACGATGTCGGATGCAGGCGATCTGCTCAACGGAGGCTCGCAAGGCGGCTATCGCGCCCCGTCCGTGCCTGGGCTCGGGCCCAAGTTCGACTGGGCCCTTGCCGACTTCGATATCCACAACGTGTTCCACTTTAGCGGCGGGTATCAGCTGCCAGTGGGCCGAAATCAACGCTACCTGGCCAGCGCCAACCGCTTGACCGACTCTGTGCTCGGCGGGTGGGCGGTGAACTGGATCGTCACGCTGCAGGGCGGACAGCCTCTGAATATCGGTTGCCCCACCGGCACCACCTCCGGGACGAGCTGCGACGCGGTCAAGGTTGCGGGGCAGAGCCAGAAGCTCGGCATCAAAACTCAGAACGTTGGCGGAACGAACTACCCAGTATGGCTTGGGAACCCTGCGGCCTTCAATCAGCCATGCCAACTGGGCGCCTCCGGTCCCATTCCGGACTCACCCACGGGTTGCATCCCGCTTACCGGCAATGCAATCCTCGGCGATACACCGGGGCAGACACGCGGCCCAGGCTTCCATCGCTGGGACTTCTCGGCCTTCAAGAACTTCCAGCTGAGCGATCGCTTCCGCATGGAGTTCAGGTCGGAGATCTTCAACATCCTCAACCATCCGAACTTCAACGCGCCTGGATTCGGCGGCAACGGCGTCGTCTCCATCTCCAACGCAACCAACTTCAACAACCCGAACTTCGGCGAGATTGGCTCGACGCGCGATGCACCCTTCGATCCGCGCCAGATCCAGTTTGCTCTGAAGTTGTACTACTAAGCTAGAATGAAGGCGCCCCGGCTGCAGGCCGCTCAGGCTTGCCTCCGGGGCGCCTTTCTGCGTAGCGCATTGCTCACGCGGTTCAACCGGAGGCAGTCGGTGAGCAAGGGGCCACATTTCCACCGCTTCGCTTTAGTTCTTCTCTTCATGGCCATCCCGGCCGCGCTTGCCCAGCAGCTTTCCCGCCAGCAACTCGACGCACAGTATCAGGAAGCCGTCGCCGATTTCAACGCGGGTCGGTTTGACGCGGCGGCGGACAAGCTCGAAAAGGTGCTGCCTTACGCGACGCACAGCTATGTGGTGCATGAGCTGCTTGGAATGGTGTACGCATCGCTCAACGAGCAGGACAAGGCGCTGGATCAGTTGAAGCTCGCCGTGCAGCTGAATCCGAACGCAGCCGCGGCCCGGACCAATCTCGGCACCCTGCTGCTGCAGATGGGCCGGCATGCGCTGGCCGGCGAGCAATTTGTGAAGGCCCAGCAGTTGGAACCGGAGAGCTACGACACAAACCACGACCTTGGCGAGTTTTACGTACAGGCCGGCAGACTTGCCGATGCGCAGCCGCTGCTCGCGAAGGCGCAGGCGATCCAGCCATCGTATGACAATGGATACGATCTGGTGATGGCGGACTTTATGCTGGGACGTCTGGAGGACGCCAGACAGACCGCAAAGAATCTTCTGGCGCAGCGCAACACTGGAGAGCTGCACAATCTGCTGGCCAGGATCGACGAGAAGGATGGCAAGTTTCTGGAGGCGGCGAATGAGTACGAGACGGCCGCGCACATGGACCCCAGCGAGGACAATCTCTTTGACTGGGGCAGCGAGATGCTGCTGCACCGGACCTACGAGCCGGCGATTACGATCTTCAGGCAGGCGGCGCTGCGCTATCCAAAGTCGCCCCGGATCTTGATCGGGCTCGGGCTGGCTCTCTACTCGCGCGGCACTTACGACGAAGCAGTGAAAGCATTGATCGCCGCGGCAGATCTGGCGCCCACGGACGCGCACTGCTACTATTTTTTATCCAAGGCGTATGACAGCTCTCCCGGACAGGCCGATGAAGTGATTCAGCGATTCAGACGCTATGCAGAACTGGAACCCGGCAACGCGCTGGCCCAGTACTACTATGCGTTGAGCCTTTGGAAGGGAAAGCGGTCTCAGAACACGAGCGTCGATACGACGATGGTCGAGGCGTTGCTGAAGAAGTCGATTGCACTGGATGGCACAATCGCCGACAGTCATGTCCAGCTCGGCGACTTGTATGCCGACCAGCATGAATACGAGAAGTCCATTCCAGAGTATGTGCGCGCTCTGGAACTCAACCCGAATCTTTCGGACGCCCACTACCGTCTGGGCACGGACTATGTGCACACCGGCAAGCGGGATCTGGCGCAGCAGGAGTTTGCGGTGTATCAGAAGCTGCGCGCGGAGCATCTGGCGGAGATCGACAAGGAACGTGCCGAGGTGCAGCAATTTGTTTCCTCGGCTACGAACGCGACAGGGCCTCAGCATTAGTGTCTCGAGATGCGCCGGCTGAGCAGGAACGAGCAACAGGCGAAGACGATGGAGCGAGAAACTGGCATGAGCAAATTCGCACAGAGCTGGACGAGCGCCGGCAGTCCGCGCGCGATGGCGATGCAGCTCAGTCGCACCCGTCGCGAATTCCTGCGGGATGCGGCGCACCTGGCGCTTGGCGGAGCCCTGCTTGGCAAGAGCCCGCTTGTCCGCGGCGAGGCGGCGCAGAAACGCCGGAAGATGATCGTCATTACCTTCGGCGGCGGAGCACGCGATCAGGAGACCTTTGCTCCCGAAGGGCAGCACAACATTCCCAACATGCTGACTCAGATGGCACCGCAGTCCAGCTTCTTCACGCACGTGACGAATGACGGCATCCTGGGGCACTATGTTGCAACGGCGAGCCTGACCACGGGCAGCTATGAGACGCTGAATAACTTTTCGGCGGTGCCGCCGGAGCATCCAACCGTGTTTGAGTATTTCCGCAAGGATCTTCGCCGGCCGGCGACGGATGCGTGGGTCGTGGCGCCGAGCAACGGGTTCAACCGGATCGGCGAGAGTGACAACCGGTCGTATGGGCAGGGGCTGGGCGCTGCGGTGATCCTGCCGAAGCATCTTCTCGCGGCGGCCACGCCCGGTTCCACGGTCGATGTGGACCACCTGCTGCGCGACAACTACGAAAATCCGCTCTACACACCGCAACTGAGTGGAAATCCATTTGACCTGGAGCAGCTTGAGAATGTGCTGCGCCTTTCGGTCAGCGATTTTCTGGGACATGCCCGAACGCTGTCGAGTCCCGATGAGCTATCGGTGTACATTGCGAAGCGACTGATGGAACGCGAGGCGCCGAGCCTGCTGTGGATCACGATGCACGATATTGATGTGGCCCACTCCGGGGCGTACTCGCTCTATTTGGACGGAATTCGCAGGACGGACAGGCTGTGCGCGGAGCTGTGGCAGGCGGTCCAGGCGAACCCCGAGTACGCAGGCAGGACAACGATGTTTATCCTGCCGGATTTTGGGCGCGATTCGGATTACGATGCCGGCGGCAACGGATTCCAGCACCATCGTACCGGGGACGTGGCGAGCCGAACGACTTGGATGATGGCGCTTGGCGCGGGCGTGCGTGAGGGTGTGGTGTATGACCAGCCGGTGCAGTCGATCGATCTGGTGCCGAGTCTCGGCGCGATGATGGGATTTTCCGCGGCGCAATCCGCGGGCAAGCCGATACGGGAGCTGCTGTAGAAGCGATGCAACCACGCGACCTCCAAGCCGAGCAGTTTGGCAAGTATCCGCCGCAAGCCAGGCAGGTCGCGGTCGCGCATCTTCAATTGCTGCGCCAACTGCCGATTGGCTTTGTGCCAAGCCTGCTGCGCCAGGTGAAGGAGTACGATTTCAAGTTCCCGGCCGAACGCGCATCGATCGACAAGGAGCTGGCGTGCCTCGGCGCGCTGTCCGCGCCGCAGCTTGCGGAGTGGTTGAAGGGATTCGACTCGCTCAAGATTTCGCCGGGGCTGGAACGGTTTGACTGGGTCAACGCGCCATCGCAATTTGTGGAGCAGCAATCGGCGTACCTCTGGTCGACCCATCAACTGGATGCGTTTCGCGATGCGGCGACGGCTTACGGTGCGCGGTTGAGGGCAGCCACGCCGGCCGAGCCCATCCCGATGCGACGGCTTGGGATTGCGGTCATCGGGCAGGGAGTGGCGTCGTACGACGAGGAGTTATTCCATAATCTGCGGCCGCATGGCACGTACTTTCACCAGATCAGGCAGGAGGGCGGGTTGGACCTGCTGCTCGGTGCAGTTGCGGAACGCGCAAAGCAATCTCCACAACCTTACGCGCACTGGTATGTGGACGGAGGAGAATCGGCAGCAGCTGAAACGCCGGGAATCACGCGCGTCTCCTACAAGTCGCTGGAGGGCACGCGCACCGCGCTGCTGAACTTTATGCAACAGCAGATTCAAAAGCCGGGGATGGGCCCGGAGGAGTTGCGGACACGGCTTGCCGAGTTGGAGCCTCGCGATGCAGGCATGGATGCGTCGGCCGATCCCGTACTGAGCCGCTTTGAGCTGAAGCTGCTGACGGAAGGATCGGGGACGCAAATCTTCAGCACGACCTTTGCGCAGTGGACCGCGCGGGAGGCGTTACGCAGGGCGCAGCCTCTCACGCTTCTGGTCCGGTTTGCGCCCCGCCAGCGGCAGAGGCCGATGAATGAATTGCTCGCCAACACGCGGACCGAAGCCGCGCCGGATTTGATTGGTTCGCTGGTCGACGGGGATATGGCCGCGTACTACCACTGGGTGAATCAGCAACGGCTGGACGGAGCCAATGAGGCAGTTTTCATTGCGTGGTTTGAGGGGCACAACCAGGCCATCGCAGTGGGTCCGACACTCGCACGCGGCGTGCAGTCCGGCTCGGCGATGGACCTCGGGCAACTAATGAAGTTTGCGATGGGCTGATGGAAGCAGGACGATAAGCAGGACCGAACGGGACAACAAGGTCCGTTGCTGCACTCGCTTTTACCCGGCTATAATCCGGGCAACTTCCAGGCGACATGGCTGAAAGGGCAGGACTCACAGGGCACTTCCTGAGAGAGGGCAAAGTATGGGGAAAAGCCAGCACATCGTCACACAGGTTGGTGACGGTGGTGGTGTGCCATGCGTCGTCCCGGTCGATGGATCGAAGCGCAACTTTCTGCGCGGGGCGGGGCTGGTGGCAGCCGGAGCGCTGTTGCCTCATCTGAATCTCGCAGCGGCCCAAGATAAGCAGGCTACGCCGGGAAGCGGACACAAGGTGGTGGTGGTGATTGTGGGCGGGGTGCGGCGCGCCGAGACCTTCTCCCGCGAAGGGCTGGAAAACATACCCCACATCTTGTCGGATCTCTTTCCGCGTTCGGTCTTTTATCCTCATACCCGCAATGAAGGAGTGACAGCGCACTTCAACGCGATCTCGAGCATCCTGACTGGCAACTGGCAACGTGTCGACGACTGGGGCAAGCTTGCGCCCACATCGCCCACACTGTTCGAACAGTTTCGCAAGGATCTGCATGTGGGCAGCAGCGACGCGTGGATCGTGGCCAGCAACAAGGCGCTGACGAGCCAGATAGGCGCCAGCTCGGTGCGCGGCTACGGGCCCGCATACGGCGCGAATGTAGTGTTTCCCAAGCAACTCATGTTGCAGGCAGTCGTGGACGCGATGCGCTCGGGCAGGACCGCCAACATGGCGGACCGCGCTAAGGTGGAGGCCGAACTGGAGACCGCGCTCGAAGGCAGCAACTACGAGGGCCTGGGATGGAACATCTTCGATGCGGCGGAGCAACTTGACCCGCGTGTGGCGGGCAGCATCAAGGCGGCCATCGCGGGGTTTGTGCGGAATGACGGGCCCACCTCCGGCGATGAGCTGACTTTCTTCATGACGCGGGAGATCATGCGCAAATTTGCACCCGGCTTGCTGGTCGTGGCCTTCTCTGACGTGGAGGCGGCGCACTTCGGCTCGTACGCGATGCATGTGGCCGGCATCCGCACGATTGACCGGCTCAGCGCGCAGTTGTGGCAGGAAGTGGAAGCGAATCCAGACTACAGAGGAAAGACCACGATGGTGATTCTGCCGGAGTTTGGCCGGGATCCGGATGGCTCTTCCACAAATGGATTCTTCAATCACCGCGCCAATGAAGACTCGACGCGGGACACTTGGATGCTGGCGCTGGGCGCGGCAGTGGACCGGCCGCAAGTGATTGAGCGGCCCATCCAACACGTGGATTTATGCCCGACTCTGACCGCGCTGCTCGGAGCAAAGCCGTTGGCTGCACAGGGGACAAGGCTCGGCGAACTGCGAGGCTAGCGCGAACCGATGAAGACGCAAGCGGCATTCCCGGATGATCTGCAACAGGCGCTCAAGAAGAATCTTCCCGCGCGCCTGCCGCTGACCTTTCAGCCGTTTGTGAATCAGCAGTTGCGCGAATGGGAATATCTTTTCCCGAGTGAGCGGCGCTCGGTGCGGCGGTTGCTGGTGTATGCGGCGAGCCTGAGTGCGGAGCAGTTCGATGCGCTCTTCTCGCAGGTGCGAAGCCTCGAAGAACAGATGGGCGTGCGCAATTGGCAGTTTTCCACGAGCGAGCAGACCATTCAGAACTCTTCCCTTCTGGCCCGGTCGCCATTTTTCCAGCAGTGGCGCCAGGCCGTGCAAACAGTCTTTGACGCTGCGGACCGGTATGCGCAGCAAGCGAATGGCGGCGAAGATGCCCGGCGCCGTCGGCTGGTGCTGCTTGACCTGCCAAAGCAGTTGCCGGTGAAACAGGCGACCGCCTGGACCCGATGGCAGGGGATTGGCAGGGTTCAGCCGTTGACGTTTCCGGATCACGACAGCGCCTTGGATGCGGCTCAGTTTCTCTTGTGGGGCGATGCGGGCAGCAGCGGCGACTGGACCGGCGGATTGATGAACTCGCATCCTGCGCGAACGGAAGATGCGGGCGCAGAAGCCTGGGTGATCGACGCGGCTGCAAGCCTGACCGGCGCCGCATGGAAGAACGCGGAGAGACAGCGTGCGCCGATCCTCTTGAGCTACGACCGCCTCGACTCCTACCGGGAGAACTTTTCGCGCGCGATGAACTCGATGCGCAAGGACCTGACTGATGCGGATGCGGTGTATGACCATCTGCGCAGTGTGGACGTGGCTCCGTGGTGCCCGCCTGAGGTTGCGGCGCAACCTGCGATTCGTGAGTTCATCCGGTCGCTGTACCTGTCCGGCAATGGAGCGGTCATCTTTGGGAACTCGTTTGTGGAGTGGGGCGCATCCGAGGCGTTACGGCGCGCGCGACCTGCCCTGCTGGCGGCGCGATTTGACGTGCGGCCCCGGCCCAAGCCCTTCACGGGGGTGGCTGTCTTTGAGAATCCGGATCAGGTCAATCCCCTGCCCTCAGTTCCGGATGTGGCCGGGAGCGCGCTGGACGCGCAGATGCTCGCGCTCTACGTCTGGCTGGCAGCAACGCGATATGAGGAGTACCGGCAACAAACGCTCTGCGTCTGCCTCGCAGAGAGCCTTGCCGAGGCCTACGTCATCGCGCCGGAGGAGTTTTCACTTCCGGGCACGAATCAACCCATGCCGATCGGCGAGCTGCGCGCCTCCCTGCTGGGCTGGATGGCCTGAGCACGGACCAGCCACCATGCTGCGCGATCTGCGCGCGTAGCTTATTCGTCGTAGGAATGCTGGTGACGGTGGAAGACGTAGCGGCCGATCATCCAGCCGAAGGCGCTGCCGACCAGGACATCCGATGGGAAATGCTGGCGGCCCAGCACGCGCGTGAGACTCACGCCCGTGGCGAGACCATAAGCGGTGATCTGCGTCAGCGGGCCCCTGTACTCCGACGCGATGACGGCGGCCGAGGACCAGGCCACCATGCTGTGGCTCGAGGGAAACGACGAATCGATGCCCGCACTGGTCTGGAAGAACTTGCCGCGGGCGTTATCGATGGTAGGCCGCTCGCGCATGGAGATAATTTTGAGGGCCTGCTCGACCACAATGCTGTCGATCATCGCTTCGCCGCCGAGGATGCCGGTCTCGGTTGCGTGGTCGTCCCGGTGGATATGGCCGAGACCCCAGATGATAACGGGGGCGGCAACGAAGCCGCCGACCAGACCGTTGGAGGCATCGACGGCGTGATTGTTGAGCGAAGTGTCCTGAAGCTTCGAGGACGACATGACCTGGTGGTCGGTGGTCATCAGAGCGGCGGTGGTCAGGCCCAACGGGACCAGGAGAGCGAGATCGCGGTCGTGAATATGGATGGGGCTGGTCCAGATGGCTGCCTGATCGTGCAGGATGGCGCGCGGAGCACCGAGGATCGTCACCTGATCCTGCGCGGCGTTCTTGGGCGCGGGCTGCGCCTGAGGCGCGTCGGGCAGGGCTCCATCGGACGACGAGGACTGCGCCATCGCGCCAATCTGGCAGGAAGCGAAAAGGAGAATACCGGCGAGTGCAGTCCAGCGCGAGCGCACCGATGAGGCGGGGAGGTGGGGGGTCATGAATCTCCTGAAAGGGCAGTCGGCCAACTCTTATTGTTTCATTTACTTGCTGGTTTCGGAAAGATAGATGGCGACATAGTCGAGATAGTTTTGCGCGTATTCAAGGATCAGAGCGCGGTCTTTTTCGCCCAGTTCGCGGCGCTGCTTTGCTGGAACGCCGGCCCACAGCGTGCGGGGCGGAACGATGGTGCCCTCGGGCACCACGGCGCCGGCAGCGATGATGGAGCCCATTCCAATGCGCGCATTGTTCAGAACGCATGCGCCGATGCCGATGAGGCACTCGTCCTCCACTGTGCAGCCGTGGACGGTGGCGTTGTGGCCGATGGTGACCCAGTCGCCAATCTGGACCGAGTAAAGGTTGCGCTGGCCGTGGAGCACCGCGCAGTCCTGCACATTGGAGTTCGCACCAACGCGAATGGAATGCACATCGCCACGAAGAACCGCATTCATCCACACGGAGCTGTGCTCGCCCAGGACCACATCGCCTAGAATCTGGGCGGAAGCATCGACATAGCACGTGGCTGGAATGCGGGGGGTGAGCCCGCGATAGGTGCGGATCATGGCAGGAACAGCCTCAAAGCCTAGTTTAAGCCATGGGGGCGAACGCAGCAGAAAGACCACTGAGAGGGAGAATCGGTCCGGAAACGAAAGGCACCTTGGTCCGCAGAGTGCGGAACAAGGCGCGTTTCGTCCGATGACATGGGGAACAAGTGCCCGGCTGCCCGGGCGACGAGGACTGCAAGCCAGCCGCAACCTACGGCGGGCGGCGGTGAGCGTTATCTGGTTGAGCGCTCCCGCGCTGCGAGAGCGAAGCGCGTTAGCGGGCCGCCCACTGGCCCCGTTGCATGTCGATCGCTACCGGCTCATCGAGCACAACGGACTTCAGTGCCTCGACGACCTTCCCAACCTGCATCTGGCGCGTGCGAAGCATCTCCACTTCCTTCACGATCTTGCTGAGTTCTGCATCCGCCTCTTCGTAAGCGGTGCGATACGCATTGTTAGCTGAAGCCATAATTCCCTCCACGACTGCAGTCTACGAGAAAATCGACCAGAAACAGCATTGCACCAACGTTGCAGAAGGCTACAACCTTCATGGTGCAGGTGTGGAGATCCAGAGATCTGCCCATGGAAAGGCTGAATCGCAGGGGGACGCGGAACGTCGGAGAACGGCCTCGGACGGGGGATGAGATGGTGGAAATTCGACTGGAATGCCCTCAAACCCATGAAATCCGGCGAAAAATTGACGGCGCGGTTCCGGTTTCCAGTATCATTAAAGGACGCCCCTTAGGCAGGTTTGGAGGTGGGACCCTTTGGCAGAGGTTCGCTTGCAGGATGGCGAGCC
>VFSW01004012.1_pt1 | contig 21989 bp, 10 predicted proteins | sample 5358111 | NCBI WGS metagenome assembly VFSW01 (sample SAMN11554181, study PRJNA540505) | mine drainage metagenome | isolation source: sediment from site ElyBrook_90M | place: USA: Ely Copper Mine, Vershire, VT | collected 2017 | reverse complement strand
CCCACGTCCTTAACTCGCCCGCCCGCTGCCCCCCAGCCTCGCTACCAATACTTTATCGATCAACCCCCGCACCTCCCCCCCCCAGTCCGCCACGGTCACGAAAAAACTCGGCCGGCGCATGACCTCGATTCACGATGGCTTTCCAATAGGCTTGCAACCATGTCTCCGCATCATCCGAGATCTGAAGGCGGGCGGCGAGGTACTCCGCAGACCACGCGATGTTGACGAGATCACGCAACTCGGTCGGGGTGAGAGACATCATTCGCTCCGGCACGTCCCAGATCGCAGGCACACGAACGACGTTGGGCAGCACGCCTACGTCCCGGGTGAGCCGACGGAGAACTTCGCCTCCAAAGGAAAGCAACCTCCACCAGTACGGAAAAGCATCGGCCAGACTGGTGCTTCCGCTCCGCCCGAGGGCCTTTGTCGTTCTCTCGCTGTACGGCTCCCCCGTGATGCTCGTCTTGATCTCTGCGAACAGTCGGTCAGATCGCCCCTGGGGAGCCACGTGTACGTTCACGGGCGGATGGTGGGTTGCCACACGAATGTCGGCCAGATCGGCTTCGTCGATTGTCTCGCACCATCCGGGTAGAAACCATGCCGGAGCCGTCCCCAGATCGCCTGGGCGTCCGAACGTGAAACTCCAAGTCCAGCCACAAGCAATCCAGCGATTGTGATCCCACCCATCCGCCCAGGGCAGTCGACGAGTCAAGGGAAGGAACCCCCGATCATCGTGGTGATCTCGGATCAACGTCGTCTGCAGTTTCGCGAGCGCGATCAACGCCGCATGGTCCTGCCACGGGGTCTTCGGGTCACTTCGACCGACGCACGCGAACATCGCCTCGGTCGCTCCGATGATCGCCACCGGCAGCGGCGTATCTCGGTTCTCGGCGCGCTTCACGACGGCGCGTGCGTGGCGTTCCAGGATCTTGGGATCGCTCTCGACGCGGCTCGCGAGTTCCTGGTCGATCCAGGGTTGACGGGCGACAGATGCTGCCGCCGACCCCCAGATCTCCGGCTCATTCGACAGAAGTTCGTGCGCCGCCGTCCTCGCCCACTGCTCGTCGAGCCACTCTGGCGCAACCACTACACCACCTGGTACTTCGAGAAGGAGTCCCTCCCCGACGAGTGTGCCCACGATGCCGCTCCCGGGTGCTACCGGAGCGAGTTCCCTCCACTGCGCAATGGAGAGCGGACCCGTCCACGGGAGGGACGTCCGCCCGAACCGGGCCTCGACCATCGCTCGCAACGCTCGGATGGCGATCGCGTCAGCGCGTCGGCGAGGTCCTGGTCGGCGACCTCGCTCCGACACGACTTGTTCGAGCCAACGCTCCGCGAGTCGACCATCCATCTCGTTCTCCGCGATCCGGTCGAATCCGTCCTCGTCGACGATCGCGCACAGACGGACGACGTCCTGGGGCGTACGGAAGCGCTTGCTTTCTGGGTCCCTCGCGTAGAGCCACCGAAGGACCATGTCTGCCGTCCATCCTGACTCGGATCCGGCCCGCTCAGCCAGCCAGTTCACGAGCTTTGCGCGCCAGTCATCGATCAGGGCGAGGCGACTCCACCAAGATGTCAGCGAGGGCGCACCCCGCGTGAAGAGCCATGTCTCAGGGCGATCTTCAAGCATCCGCCAAGTCGGGTGATCGATCCAGGTGGTCTCCGGCCCGAGCATCACCACCAGCCGACCTGTCAGACTCGCTTCATCTCTGAGGTTCTTCAGGCTTTCCAACCGTGCCTCATTCTTGATCGTCGTTGGGATTCGCAGCACGCGTGCACCACGCAGTTCGTGATAGCGAATGGCGAACGTCAGCCCCATGCCGCGCCCAGCCGCGACTCCATGGCACGGGAATGTAGGCGGACCAAGGAGGTCGGGGTCGGTGAGCACCAGCGGACGCTCGCGCCGCACGTCGAGTCCGCGGAGACGAGGGAACTCGGGCAGGTCCAGCAAAGGGACCGGGCGGGACCTGAGGCCCTCGACCATCTCGTCGTACGGCACTTCAAGGAGCTTGCAGAGCGCGCGCAGGAGCGAGCGATGTTCCGACCACCAAGCGAGGTGGACGGCCTGTCGACGGAACAGACCCGCGACCCGGTTGCCTACGGCACGTTCGGATAGCTCGGTCTTCGCGCGCCGCACCAGGTGCTTTCCGATCGCCAGCCCGGACAGATTCCTGTCGCGAGCAGCATCGCTCACGCGATCAATCATGTCGTCCATCGCTTGTACCTCGGATCACAGTATCGCATGGATCGCTGTCAATGATGCATCGATGCACTGTCAGTGCATCCGAAGAGTCAGCCGCTTTTCATCCATCGATCGGCAACGCATCATAGGTACGTCACCGTCTTCGGGCGTCCAATGGAGATCGCTCCAACACGGTTCATTCACCGTGCGGGCAGTGGGACATCAGCCCCTTGCGCCAGAACCAGGAGGAGTTTCGTCATGCCAAACAAGCCGATCATTCCCGAGCAGGACGCCTACGGGCATCTGTTCCCACACTCGGCCACGCAGACGCGTGGGACGACAACGCGGAGCGTGCAACGTGGGAGCTGATGGCGTGGCTTCGCCAGGGGCACCGGTCCGATGCGCCCTGTTCATCGACTTCGACAACATCTACCTCGGTCTCCGCCGGATTGACCCAAACGCGGCCGAGCGCTTCGCGAACTCACCGACCCGACTGCTCGACTGGATTGGTGGTCTGCTTCGACCGACGAACTGTGGTCCGTCACGGTCGCGGTCGATCCTCGTTCGCAAGTGCTACCTGAACCCGTTGACCTTCCAGAAGTACCGCTCGGCGTTCACCCGATGTGCCTTCGATGTCGTCGATTGTCCCCCCCTCACCAGGCAGGGCAAGACGGGCGCCGACCTTCGCATGATGATGGACATCCTCGACGCCCTCGATCATCCAACGCACTTCGACGAGTTCATCATCCTCTCGGGCGACGCGGACTTCACGCCGGTGCTTCTTCGTCTGCGAAGCCACGATCGCAGGACGGTCGCGTTCACCGCAGGATTCGCAGCGGAGGCATACCGCGCCGCCTGCGACCTATGGATCGAGGAGGACGTCCTGGTCGACGAGGTCTTTGCAGTTCCGGCCGCGCCTGATCCGGAGCCGTCGTCCGCGATGGAGCCCGTGACCGCCCTTCCATCTCCGGAACCAACAACGAACCGCCCCCTACTCGATCGGATGGCCGGCGCCGTGGAAACGGCGGTCGATCCGGTCGGAAGCTTGGACGCAAACGCGCTACCGAGAATCTACAGGGGATTCCCGGAGTTCACTCCGGGCTCGAGCTGGCTCGGGTTCCACGGTCTTCGCGCGCTCACTGAGGCAGTGCTGGCGTTTCGGCCGCGCCTCGCCATCGAGAACCTTAGCCCCAACGGCGATCAGTGGCGGGTCATCCTCGGTGGCCAGAAAGTAGCCACCGAAAGTGCTGGTCGGGGCGCGACACGGGCTGCGATCTCGCCGACCGAACATGAGGACGAACTGCGGGGCAGGGTGTTCTCGGCGCTTCTTGAACTGGTGTCCGAATCTCCGACGGCCGTGCCGATGGCGACGGCCGCCCAGTTCCTCCTGCAACGCGTTGGTGACGTTGTCCTTCGCAGCCGGTGGCTCGGCGCAGGGTCTTTCGTGAGCCTCGTGCTTGCCGCTTCGAACCCGGGGTTCGAGATCCACACGCATCCGGGCCCCGGCTACCTTATCGACCCAAGGCGACACCAACTACCTGGAGGATCGACGCTTGCCGACCTCGCCACCCAAACGCCAGAACTCGCTCGATGGATCGAGCGCGTGGGCCATGTCACTGGGGCACCGCCGCTACCGCCCGATGCCTACCGGGACGTGTTCAGCGCGATCAGCGACGTGCTCTCGCAAACGTGTTTCCAGCAACCCGAGACCTCGAAGTCGGTCCGTGACTTGCTCCTACGACGCGGCCGGTCAGTCTCACCCGTGAACATCTCGTGGGTGCTGCGCGGACTCGCGCGTGCCGGACATCCATTGACCGAGGCACCGCACTCTTGGTGCCCGCTTGAACTCGCTCGCGTCTTCCGCGCGCAGGTCGGGACGATGTGCAGGACGGCCCGACTCGATCTCACAACTGTCGAACACAGGCTGCTCGACGACTGGCTGCCCGGTGAAGTGCTCGCGGAGGATCGGTCACGGGCGGGCGAACGGGACTGCAAACACGAGGAGTCTGCGGAACCAACACCACCGCCGTGATTGCGGTAGGTTCAGTCGCACGGCTCATTCCGGCACTCCCTTCGCCCAGGGACCTCATCCTGTGATGATCCACCGCCATTCCGCTCGCTGCCCAACAGGGCTTCGGCGACATCGCGGCGTAGGGTTTCCGCTGGCATCCTCGGGCCCGCCTCCATCATACTGAGCCCACGCTTTGCCCCGACGCGGTCGATTGGTGTGACGCTGAGATGAGTCCTTTCGACCCGGCCGAACTCCTTACAAGCGAGCCACACGCCGACCTAGTGGAGGCTCTGCCCGCGATTGCGGCACGCCTGACCATCGGCAAGCGTCTCCCAGACGCGGTGTATCTCCATGTCGAGACGGTCCGGCTCCTGCCCGAGGGCGCGCAGAGGCTGATCGCCCGGCTGGCGGAGCAGGCCGGAGTCGAGCCCGAATCGTACAACGTGCTCAAGCTCGGGACTCTCAGCCCAAAGGTGTCCTTCCTTCGCTACACGAATTTTTTCGACGATCCGTTCCCGGCCCTCGCGCATTCATGGTCGGTCGATGCGCGGACTCGCTCCGTCAGTGCGCGCCGCTATGACATGGACAGGAATCCGCCCATCCTCCACCGCAAGGAGACGCTGCTCCCCGCGGATCACCAACGCCTGTTTGAATATCGTGCGCTCACGGAAGCGCTCGATGCGCAGGGGCTCCTGGAAGATGCGAACGCCATTGGGCGAAGACGCGCCTGGGAGGAACGGTTGCGCGCACGTGGAGTGCGCGTCCAGGGGCACCTGCTCACCCTGATCCCGCGTGCGGTCGTGCCGGACGACCGCGAGGTTCAGATCGAACGCCACCGCACGGCGATCGAGCGAAGCGTGCTCTCGACGCCGATGCAGTTCCTGTGGCGCCACGGGTACCTCGATGGAAGCTTCTCAGTCTTCGACTACGGATGTGGGAGGGGCGGGGATCTCAGGGCAATTTGCGAGGCTGGACTCCCTGCGGCGGGATGGGATCCGTACTTCGCACCGTCCGACGAGAAGACTGAAGCCGACATCGTCAATCTCGGCTTCGTGCTGAACGTCATCGAGAGCACGGTTGAGCGGCGCGACGCGCTCGTCGGCGCCTTCTCCCTTGCGCGGCGCTTGCTCGTCGTTGCGGTCATGGTGGGCGGCCCGGGAATCACCGATCGCTTCCAGCGCTTCGGCGACGGCGTCGTGACGCAACGAAACACGTTCCAGAAGTACTTCTCCCAGGACGAGATCCGCGCCTACCTTGAATCCACGCTGGGGCGCGAACCCATCGCCTGTGCGCCCGGCGTCTTCTTTATCTTTCGGTCCGACGAGGACGAGCAGGCCTTTCTCGCGGCAAGGTATGCGAGCACCGCACGGCTTTCGACGATCTCCGTGTCACCAACGATCCGAGCGGCGGCTCCGCGGTCACCGCGAGCGTCTAGTTCTGTCCGCGGCACGTTGCGCCCTGATGCTCAGCTCGTGGATGCCTTCTGGAGCGCCTGTCTCACCTTGGGGCGCGCCCCGGAGACCCTGGCGGAATTCGATCAGTTCAAGGAGTTGCGCCGGTTCGGGAAGCCTGACGCGCTTCTCGCCGACGTAGCGTCGGAGCGTGGGCGCGAGGCTCTCGACGACGCGCGACGGCGTCGCGAGGCCGACCTTCTCGTCCTGCTCGCGATGAACCAGTTTGAGAAGCGCCGATCGCAGGGGACTTACCCCGACGCCGTGCGTCGTAATCTTCGCAGCTTCTTCGGGTCGCTCCTGACCGCCGAGCAGACCGCTCGTTCGGTACTCTTCTCGATCGCGAAGGAGGCACTGCTCCGCGACGCCGCCAAAGAGGCCGCGGCACGGGGCCTTGGATTCCTCGATCAGGAGCACTCGCTTCAATTGCACAGCCGGAGCGTTCCGCTGCTTCCACCGCTCCTTCGCGTCTATGCGGCTTGCGCTGCACGCCTCTACGGAGACCTTGAGTCCGTGGACCTCGTGAAGCTCCATCTTGGGTCCGGCAAGGTGACGCTGGTGTTCTTCGACGACTTCGAGGGCAAGGCCATCCCGATGATGACCGAGCGCGTGAAGGTCAACCTCCGCACGCAGTCGATCGATTTCTTCCGCTATGGAGCGGAGTTTCCCATTCAGCCGCTGTACCTGAAGTCACGGTTCATCACGCCGGACTTCCCTTGCTACGAGGAGCAGAGGTGCTTTGATCGGGACCTCACGGACCTAGATCTCTTCGACTTCAGCGGCTTCGGCCCACCGTGGGCTGAGTGCCTGGCGAAGCTTGCGGCGAAAGGCTTGCAGGTCGAGGGATTCACGCTCGACAACGTGTCCTCACGACGCTAGGCAGGGATCGGGGATCAATGATCTACGCGCGTTGTCGACGGGCATCGAGGAGCGGCGAGCGGCTGGTGTGCGAGGTGGCACACCGGGAGGGTCGCGTGTACCCTGCGTAGCCCGTGCATTGCCGCCCATTGAGTACCCGCGTGTCCTCGGATCTTCCCTGCGGGGAGACCGTCGATGCTTGACCTGAGCAAAGGATCGTTCTCGGGGCACGAGACGTTCGCGCTGCGCTTCGGTTGGCTGCCGAAAGGCGTTCGCGAAGTCGAGAAGGACGGCCGGATCTTTTCGGACGAGAAGGCCATGGTCGTACTCGGCGTCGGCAAGAACATGGTCAAGTCCATCCGCCACTGGTGTATTGCCGCGCGCGTCATCGAGGCCGTCGATGATTCACGCCGAGCCTCGGCCCTCCGCGTCACCGAACTTGGACGGCAGTTGCTGTCCGATCGCGACGGCCACGACCGCTACCTCGAAGACCCGGGCTCCTTGTGGCTGCTCCATTGGCTGATCTGCACGAACGCGAGCAAGGCGACAACGTGGTGCTGGGCCTTTGGGTATTGGTCACAGACTGAGTTCACCCACGAAGGCATGGTCGACGAGTTGCTGAGTCTGGTAGGACGTGCAGGAAAGACGCGTGCGAACCGGAGGTCTCTGGGCCGCGACGCCGAGACCTTTCTGCACACCTACGTCGCGCCCCCCAACACCAAGGGGACGGTGATCGAGGACACACTCGATTGCCCGCTCGTCGAACTGCATCTCGTTCGTCGTGATGAGCTCACCAACCGCTTCGAGTTCGTTAGGAACGCTCGGGCGTCGTTGCCGAACGCCGTGTTGGGTTTCGCGATCCTCGATTACTGGCAGCGTCTTGCCGCTGCGCAGGAGAGCCTGTCCTTTGAGACGCTTCTGTACGGCGAGGAGTCGCCTGGACGCATTTTCCGGCTGACTGAATCCGCGTTCACCGACCGTTTGGAGTCGATCAACTCGTGGTCGCGCGGCGCGCTCGTGTACGACGCCACTGCAGGGATGCGCCAGGTGTTCCGCAAGGATCGCAGCGACGGTCTCAAGCACGCAGTGCTCTTTCCGAGGCGCCCCGCCAGGAAGTCGGCCTAGATATGACGACGCTCGCCGACATCTACGCGGTCAAGACTCGCTTTCACCGCTCCGTGGACCTTGTCCACGACGCTGGGCGATCGGACGCCCTCGACGGATACCTCCTTACCGAGCAGGCCGGAGCCGTCGCGCGACGCATTGCGGAAGGGGTGATCACCCCGTCACATGAGCGGGCCTGGGCGCTGACTGGCCCTTATGGGACCGGAAAGTCTGCCTTCGCACTGTTTCTCGCCAGTCTTCTTGGCGAAGGCGGATCACCTGTGCACGCGAAGGCCTTGTCTCTCCTTCGCGACAATCCAGCGCAAGGTTCGACGGTGACAAGGCTTCAAGCACTGTACCGGAAACGAACCCGTGGATTCCTTGTCATCTTGGTGTCCGGCTCGCGGCAGGCTCTGGTCAGCGCCATTCTTGAAGGCACCGGACGAGCAGTTCGGCAGTTTTTCGCAGCGCGAGGTCGCTGGCGATCGTATTGCGATGAGATCGATCGACTCACAAAGCGGTCGGGTCGCGCCGGATCAGAGAGTGCGCTTTGCGACCTTCTCCGTCGACTCTCGCAGGATGTGCGTGCTGCGGGCGGTGCCGGGGTGTTGCTTCTGGTCGACGAGTTCGGGAAGTTTCTAGAGTTCGCGGCGGCGAATCCTACGCAAGCCGATGTCTTCGCCCTTCAACGGATCGCGGAGTTCGCGGTTCGGAGCGGCGAGAACCCTGTCGCCGTCGTGACGATCTTGCATCAAGCGTTCGAACGCTACGCTGCGAATCTGCCGCCATCAACGCGCGACGAGTGGCGCAAGATCCAGGGTCGCTTCCAAGACGTCGCTTTCGTCGAAGAGTCCCACCAACTGTTGACGCTGGTTGGGAATGCGATCCGGCGACGCATCACCGCGCCCAGCGAACTGTTGGGCCTCGGCAAGACCGTGCTGGCGACCGGGCGAGGCATTCGTCCCTTTAGCGACCATGATGTCGAGACCTACGGGAAGTGCCTACCCCTCCACCCAACGACCGCTGCAGTGCTGCCGAGCGTGTTCCGCAGCGCGCTCGCACAGAACGAGCGGTCCTTGTTTAGCTTCCTCGCGACAAGGCTCGACAACGGGTTCGAGGGATTCCTCGCGCGGACCGAGGTTCGCGAGGGGGGCGACCTTTTCTATCGGCTCGACATCCTCCATGACTACCTCAAGGGGGCGATGGGTCCGGCGCTGCTCGCGGCGTCCGACAGCAAGCGTTGGGCGGAGGTCGAACACGCGATCGACAGGGTTCCGAAGAACGCGTCCGTGGTCGCGGTTCGCGTTGTCAAGGCCGTCGGGATCCTGACCCTCTTCGGCACCTCAGAGATGGGTGCGAGCCGAGAGATGCTGGCCTTCGCTCTTGAGGACCGGGCCGAGCCATCATTGGAACTCTCGGCGGCGATCGAAGCCCTCGAACGTGCCTCGATCATCGTCTTTCGTCGCCACCGTGGTGCCTATGGCCTCTGGGAGGGCAGCGACATCAACGTGGACCAGCGCTTCCGGCTGGCGAGAGAACGTGTACTCGGCTCCAGCGCGCTTCTCGACACAGTCCGGCGGCGTGCACGCCTGCATCCGATGGTTGCTCGGCGACATTTCTTTCTGACAGGCACGCTGCGCTTCTTCGAAGCTGACGTTGCGTCGCTTCACGAGATTGAGAACGCCGCATCACGGGCACTCTACGAAGGCGATGGCCGGATCATCTACCTCCTGCCATCGTCCAACGACACCGCGGCGGACCTGACCCTCGCCGCGCAGCACGCGACCGATCCCAGCCGGTCGGGCCGCGCAGTGATCCTGGTTTCCGTGCCGCGAAACAGCGCCGAGATCCTGGGGGCGGCGGCTGACCTTGATGCGTGGCTTGAGGTTCGACAGATGACAGCAGAACTTGCGGGCGATGCGGTTGCACGGAGGGAGCTAGCCGCGCGTGTCTTGGCCGCCGAAGAACGCCTGGACTCCGCTTTGGGGGAGGCTTTCGGATGGGGCGACCGCGACAGCAGCACCTCTTCAAGTTGGTACCGCAACGGGCAGGAACATCGCTTCAGCCCCCGAACGCTCGTCGAAGAGCTTTCGACTGTGTTCGATGAAGCCTTCTCCTCCGCTCCGCGCATCCACAACGAACTTCTGAACCGTCGCTCGCTTTCGTCGGCAGCCGCGGCTGCACGGCGCGCGTTGATCGACCGAATGCTCACCGAGGGCAGCGCTGAGCGCTTGGGTATCGAGGGGTTTCCTCCGGAGGCGAGCATGTATGCGTCCGTGCTTGCTGAGGGTGGCCTCCATCGGCGGTCAGGCGAACGTTTCTTGTTTGGCAAACCGGAGACGAATGCTTCGGGACACTTCCGCCCTGTTTGGGACGCGATCAATGAGTTTCTCGACACGACAGAGGGCCGGCGACGCCCGCTCGGGGAGCTTCGCTCCGTCCTAGCGGCTCCGCCCTTCGGCGTGAAGGACGGCCCGTTTCCCGTTCTCTTGTTCGCGGTGATCGCTGCCGCGCCGAACGAGATCGCTCTCTTTGAAGACGGCACGTTCCTCATGGATCTCTCAGGGGCTGTCGTCGAACGCCTCCTCCGACGGATCGACCACTTCGAGATCGCCCGATATCGGCTCGATGCCGATCGTGTCGAGGTCTTGCGCCAACTCGGGTGCGAACTCGAAATCCCCGCAGCCCAGCAACAGCCGGTTGAGATCGTCAGGAGCATCGTGCGCCGTGTTTCTGGACTCCCGAAATACACGCGTAGCACACGTCGAACGATGGCGAGCGCCTTGCTGGTCCGCGACGCTATCCAGGCCGCGCGTGATCCTCTTCAGCTTCTCTTCTTCGATCTGCCCATGGCGCTCGGCATGCATTCGAGCCAGCGATCCAACGGTGTCGAGGCGGGGCCTGGCACTGAATACGCGAAGCGCCTTGCCGCGGCGCTCCGTGGGCTGGACGCTGCCTACCCCTCCTTGCTGCGGCAGATCGAGCGAGACATCGCGGTTGCACTCGATCTGGGTGGTGCGGGAGACGCTCTTCGTGCAGAGCTTGCTGCGCGGGTATCCCGTGTCGCTGGTCTCGCAACGGATCTCCGGCTACGCGCGTTCATAGGGCGGGCCACAGAGCCCCAGCTCGGGTTCAATGAGTGGCTCGAAGGCCTCGCGATGGTCATCGGAAATCGGCCGCCTGTCGACTGGGCCGACGCCGAGATTGCTCGCTTTGAGATCGGGCTCACGGAGATTCGAGCGCTCTTCTTCCGTGCCGAGGGCCTTGCACTTGACCAACAGGGTGCAGGGACGGAGACCACGGGCATCGTCGAGTTGATGCGCGTCAGCTTGGCCGTCCCGGGGCGCCAAGAACAACGTCAGATGCTGCGACTTCGCCCAGCGGATGCGCCTGCGATCGACCAGGCTGAAGCGAGCATCCGCCAGGTGCTGGAGGCTCGCTTCGGGAACCGGCGCGACGCGTGGCTCGCCGCCCTTGGTCGAACGCTCCAGAATCTCCTCGATCCCGGAGCAGACCTCTCCGATTCTTCCCACGGACCCACGAAGGCTGGCAGCCAATGACCGAGAGACCTGTTCGGCACATTCTGGGTCTCTCCGGCGGGAAGGACTCGGCAGCCCTGGCGATCTACATGCGCGATCGCGTGCCTGAGATGGAGTACGTGTTCTGCGACACAGCTAAGGAACTGCCGGAGACTTACGACTTCCTCACTCGGATGGAGGCATACCTCGGCCGGCCGCTCAAACGCCTCGTGAGCGAGCGCGACTTCGACCATTACCTTCGCGTATACAACGGCTACCTGCCATCGAGCCGGATGCGCTGGTGCACTAGACTGCTGAAGTTGAAGCCCTTCGAGCAGTACGTCGGCAGCGATCCGGTCGTCAATTACGTAGGCATTCGAGCTGACGAAAACCGGGAGGGGTACATTTCGACCAAGCCCAACATTCGCTCGGTCTTCCCGTTTCGCGACGATGGCATCGCGAAGGCAGACGTTCTGCGAATCCTAGAGGAGAGTGGTGTCGGCATCCCTGACTACTACCGTTGGCGGTCTCGGTCAGGGTGCTCCTTCTGTTTCTTTCAGCGGAAGGAGGAGTGGGTTGGACTGAAGCGCGAACATCCGGACCTTTTCGAGGAGGCAAAGTCCTACGAGAAGACCGACGCAGAGACTGGCGTTCGGTATACATGGCGCCAGGGAGAGAGCCTGGATGAGCTGATCGCGAAGGAGGAGGTGAGGCTGGCGACTGACGGGGCCCGAACTGATCGGGCGAAGCCGAAGCGCAACCTGCCACTCGTCGCGGTGTTTGGTGACGACGGGGATGACCTGGATGCTGAGGATCGGCCGTGCCTGATCTGCGAGTTGTGAGGGAGCAAATGGCCGAGTATCTCAAGAACCCTTGGGTCACCTTTCTTCGACAATATGGACCCATTGGCGCCAACGAGAACATGTACGATGAGCACATCGCACGGTCCGCAAAGCGCAACGGAGTTGAGCAACTCGCCTTCGATAGTGGGGGGCTACTCGAAGAGATCGTCGAGAACTTCCGTGGTCCGCAGCCGCGATCAGTGATCCTGACGGGCACCGCCGGCGACGGAAAGACGTGGCTCTGCCGCCAGATCTGGCGGGCGCTTGGCGGGAGCGCGAACGAATGGAGCACCGACGAGAAAATTCGCACGCTTCGCCTCGATTGCGGGGCAACGCTCGTCGTCATCAAGGACTTGAGCGAGCTCAAGACCGGCGATGAGTCGCGACTCACCAGTTTGGCAGAGGCGATCTTTGCAGACAGTCCCGCCGAGATCTTCCTGGTTGCGGCGAACGACGGGCAGCTCCGACAGGCCATGGAGCGCATTCCGCGCTCGGAAGTCGTCGACTACGCCAACAAGCTGGTCGAGCGTCTCCTGGTCAGGAGCGTGCTCCGAGAACAGGAGGCCGGGCTCACGCTCTACAACCTCAGTAGGCAGAGCTCCTCGCGGCTCATGGCGAGGGTGATCGACGCTCTGCTTTCACACGGCGGATGGCGGGGTTGCGATGGCTGCGTCGGTCAGACGGCAGGTGTCGGTCGATGTCCCGTGTGGGAGAATCAGGAGCGCCTTCGCGACCCTCTTCTGCGGGAGCGCCTTACGGACCTCCTCGAACTGTGCGACCAGAGCGGCTTCCACCTTCCAGTCCGGCAATTGCTGATCCTCGCGAGCAACATGTTGCTCGGCCACCCCGACGCGAAGGATGATCTCTTACGATGCCAGGACGTCGAAGAAGTCGTGCACCAAGGCCGAAGGCACCTCGGCGCCATCTACCGCAATACGTTTGGGGAGAACCTCTCCGAGGGACGTCGTGAGAGCACGGTCGCCTTTGAGGTGCTTCGACGCTTCGGCATTGGCGAAGAGACCAGCAATCGCATCGACAACCTGTTGGTCTACGGGACCGACGACCCGGCATTCACCGAACTCTTCGACGAAGTCTTTCGCAACGATCCAACCTACGGCGCCAACGAAGAATTCACGAAGCACCTGAGTGCGTACCTCGAAGGCACTGACCCAGAAAAGGTCGCGCGATTCACTGACGTGACGGTTGCTCAACGGCAGAGATTGTTCTTCTCGCTGTCGAAGCGGCGCGCTAGCGAGCTCGGGCTCTGGGAGCTCACCGTCTTTCGCTTCGCGGGAGAGTACCTCGATCGGGTACTTCGCCCACTTCGCGAGCACGATGGCCGGGTCGATGAAGGCATCTTGCCTCGCCTCGTATGCGGGTTGAACCGAGTGTTTACGGGGATGCTTACATCAGAAAGCGAACAGTTGTGGCTTGCCTCGTCGGGCAGCCACTCGCAGGCAAGGGTGTGCCGCATCGCGGAGTATGAAATTCCGGTCGATCCGCTTCGCGGCGCGAAGGTCGTCATCGAGTCGGTTGGACATGCGCCGATGATCGCGGTCTACCTCAACGCCGACGTGCGCCTCACCTTGCCGCTTCATCTGGTTCGCTACGAGTTTCTCGCGCGGGTGGCGGAGGGAGCATTGCCTTCGAATTTTTCGCGCGAATGCTACGAAGACATTCTCTCGTTCAAGAGCCGCCTGCTGCGAAAATCCAGACAGCTCCGCGAGAACGACACCCAGCGATTCAGTCTACGGATGCTCAAACTTGCCGCTGACGGGAGCCTCAAGGCGAGCAAGATCAACCTGGCGCTGGAGGATGGGCGATGACCACCGCCCGTCTGCCCAGGCCCCAAACCGTTGATTCCGACTTCTGGATCGACGAGGCGATATGGGGACATCGCCTGTACAACGAGCAGACGCCCTGGATGACGCTGCTGGAATTGCTAGGGGTGCTCAACGGTCGAACGTCCACCGACCCGTTTCGCGAGGAGGGCGAGTTCGCCGGCGTGCACTACCGACCGACCCGGAGAATGGCGCTTCGTAACATCGTCTTCAACGATCCTCACATCGACGAGCTCTCGCGGAGGGGCAAGGACGACGGAGAGCGGTGGAAGGAGTGGATCGAGAAGACGAAGGCTCGATCTGCCGGGCTCGACGAGTCTGTGGACTTCGAGTACCTGCGGAAGCTCTTCCCGGCGACGAACGCGCAGTCGGATTCGTTCGGCGACTTTGCGCGCGTGGTGAGTCTGTTGCGTTCCACGGCCATCGAGGGCGACAGCAACAAGCGTTGGACGTCCAAGTTTGTTTTCCCTTACGGGCCTGCCTGCCTCTTCCCGGACCTTCGCCTCGACGCTCAAGGTGGCCTCTCGATGGACCGGCGTTTCTTCGCGCGCACAGGTGAACTCACCTACTTGATGCTCTGTCGGAGTGGGCGGGGACCCGAACTCTTCTCGGAGCTACAGCGCACAGTCCTCGACGCTCGGGCGCCCTGGAACCGACTCGTCGAGCGCCTGCAACCTCCGCCAATCCAAGTCACCGACGGCAGCGACGAGATTCGCACAGGGTACCTTCCCTACGCGACGCTGCCGAACTACGAAGCGCTCGCAAGTGATCTGCTTGTCGTGTTGAGGACTCGTCTTCCCGGATACGATGCGCTCCCGCACGTGGTCGACCTGATCGGGCTGCACCTGATCCTGTACGTCCTACAGCGCGCGGCGGAGTGGGTGCCCGAAGACGGCGACGTGCGCATGGTGCTCGAGATCATCGCGCCGAAGCGCACCACGGTGAGGGACCTTGCGGTCGAGTCTTTTCAGACGAACGGACAACGAAGCGTGAAGGCCGTCGACGGTTTCATCACACGTGAAGTCGAGCAAAGCGCGGCATGGCAGCGTGATCGAACCCTCTCCGACGACGGCGAGCGCGGCGAAGCGTTGCGGAAAACTCTCTGGGATGTGGTTCGACTGCGCGAAGCGAAGCCCGATGGTGACGGGACTGCCTTCGTCGACTCGAATCCCGAACGCGTAATGAAGGACCTGAGGGAGCGCGCGCAGAGGCGACACGAGGCGCACCTGGGCGACGTTCACGCCAGCTACGCACAGGCCATCGGGTTAGCTTCACGGCGCGGGACGCGGCGGGTCAGATATGCGCCGAACGACCAACTTCTGAAGACGCTCGTGCTTGCCGTTGTGCCGGAGCGAATGGAGTTTCAGCAGTTTCTTGAGGCGCTGTGGGCGAAGTACCGGATGATCATTGGGCATCGTCAGGCTGCTGACCTCATCGATGGCGGCGGAAGCGACCAGAAGGCATTCGCTGACAACGCGCTTCGGCTTGAGAATCGCCTTGCCAGCCTGGGCCTCTTGCGTCGGCTTTCGGATGCGTGTGCGTACGTCGAGAACCCGATGGGATGTGAGCAGTGAACGAGCGAGAGATCATCGGAGCAACGGCTGCCGCGTTGATCGCTCGGAACCATCTGGGCGCTGACGGACAGACGCGTCTGCTCCTCGATCGCCTCGGCGACGAACAGGTCGCTGCGATCTGCAGGGCTGTGATGGCGCACGCTCAGCTCGCAACGACATGCTGCCTTCGCATTCCACGCGAAGTCGGTCGACGAGCTGGGCTACCCGAGGCGATATTGACCGATGACCGCACGACGTACTGGCGTAATCAGCACGTTGAAGGCTACCGCGTCATGCTTCTGGCGAACGCCGACGACGAGCAGGGGCAGTCGCTTGGTGACCTCACCTTGATCGGGAGTGGGCAGCTCCTTAGCGAGCCGGGGTTATGGGTCACCAGCGCGGGGCTTGATCTTTCGGACCGCGAGACGAGCTGCTGGACCGCCGCGCTGCAGGGGCTGATTCAGAGCCGCAGTGTAAGTCTGGACCGGCTCGCAGGGTATGTCGTTGCGACGCGATCTGGTGTGAAGGACATGGGACTTCCGGTCGAGAGCGCGCTTGGTCATGCGCTTCCGGCGCTCCAGGCCCCTCGTGACCGAACGATCTTCGCTGGACTCGCGGCGATCTCGCGTGGGCAAACCGCGAAGTGGAAGAGCGCTTTTCAGTTGGTGTTTCGAAAGCGCGGGCCTTACCTCAACAAGAAACATCCCACCGAGCAACCCATCAGCTCGTCGGAACTCTGGGACAACTTCGAGAAGGTCCGTGATCAGATTGATGGGGCACACCACGCTTTGTTCGAGGCGTTCATCGAAGCACCGCCCGGCTGGGGTGATGCGGTGCGTGCGCTCGCTGGGCTCGAATGGGAGAACGACAACGTAAAGGCCCTCTTCGAGAACCTGAAGAAGAAGAAACTGAAGATTGGCGCCGCCACCCGCGATCACTTCGAGGCGAAACTCCCAACGGACCTCACCGACGATGAGTCGGCCTACCTCAACCGCCTCGACGGCCGAAGCGCGCGCGAGTCCGAAGCAGAGGACGAAGAGTTCTATGAGCGCCACCGATTCCACCTGGGTATTGACCCACGATTGAAGGCAAGCTGGGACCGGTTCGTCTACGGCAAGGCGATCGAGACCGACGATTTTCGGGCTGGGTTGCTGCGCGCAATCGAGCGGCTCTTCGACCAACTTGTCGACAAGGGCGGGCGCAAGACACTGACGATCGAGTGCCATCGGCACACGGCCAAGCAGTGGGAAGAGGTCAACGAAAAGGCCGCTCGGTATTTTGCGCTGCGCTACCAGGGGCTCCGGTCGCTCTTCGGGCGCGACGTACAGTGGGTGCCCGAGAACCTGTTCGAGGTCGCCGACGCCGATACCGTTTCCGTATCGCCGAAGGGCAAGAAAGCGAAGGCCAGCGGGCGAAACTCGGTCGCCAAGGCGGCGAATCAGGTGAAGTTCACCGTCAAACTCGGCGTGCTCGGCCAGGAAGACGAGACCGTAAGCGCGCAGGTGGTCTGGTGTTTCGAACCCAAGTCGATCTTCACGGCCTTTGCGAAGGACTGGCAAGGCATCCGAGACAATCCGTTCGCGGCGAGTGCCGTCACACGCGAAGTCGTGAGCGCCAAGGGGCGATTGCAGGCGGTCGACCTGCGTGATGTTCAGACACTCATGCCCGTGGGACACCAGAGCCGGGGGTCGCTCCTTGCGCGGCGCGACCGTGAGCCCCTCGACCTGCGCTTCGCGAGAGGACTGAAGGACGCTGCTAGGCATGATTGGATCACACCACTCGGACATGAGGCGATCTCTCGTGGCTGGCAAGAATTCGCGGCGGCGTATGCGCAAGCCATCAACGAGTTCCTTCTTCACGGTACCGCCTCGAATTCGGAGCTCGGCCTCGGCGACTCATACGCACGACTCATGAACGCCCTCGTCGAGCACGCGCCGAGCGACAAAGGACGACGCGCACTTTGGCAACCCGTACTTGAACTCGGAGTCGCCTTCATTGAAGGAGGCGATAGCGCTGCGATCGTGGCTCCTTGGCATCCGCTGCGCATCGTCGCTTCCGCCGCAAAGGACCGGCGTTTTGGAGGCTTGGTGCGTTACCTCTTGCGTGAGGAGACGGTCGAATTTGGCGACTCGCGCCTTTTTTTCCGCGACCTCGCGGCTGAAATCGCGCACCCGTTCTATCCAGAAGTCTGCCTCGGGCAGCAGGGTGACCAGCCCGTCCTGCTAGCGTGCACGGACACGTGCGGCGACTACTCTTTGATGGAGCCCGCGACGCGCGACGCCAGTGCAGCCGATGCGCGAGAGCACGATGGCACCAACGAGGATCCTCGTGAGGCCGCCAAAGTGATTCGCTACGTCGTCGGGCAGTTTCTTGCCCTGTACCCTCACGAGGCTGCGAACCTTTCAGTCGTCCTCTACAACTGCGACACGGTCGGTCTTCCTGAGGCCACCGTGGCACTGCTTGGGGAGATGAACGGTGGCGACGACGACCGCCCCGTGCGCTGTCACGTCCAACTCCGTCACACCGAGCCCCAGCGGCTCCAGAGCCTTTACGAGACCCTGCTCGAGTCGAGCGTGCGGGACACCGACTCGGTTGTTGCAAGCGAGGCAACGCGGGACTTCATGGCCAGGTTGCGCGTCGGCATCATGGCGAGTCAGACGCCGACTTCATCGCTCCTCGATGGGATGCCTGCCGACATCGTGTTCTTGCAGGACGTAGTGGCGCGGTTGTGTACCCTCGACTGGGTTGAGCAGCCAAACTCGATGACGGCAACGGAGCTGACGACCTACGTGCCGTCGCAGCGTTCGCGTCGTCGTCCTGCAATGCGCGACGACCTGCACTCCACCACCGACCTTTGCTGTCCGGTGCAGACCCCCGCGGGCTGGAGCTACCTCCGCGGAGTGTGCGGCCTCGTCAACGGTCGCGCCCCAGGAGGCGCGACCCTGCCTCTGCCGACCCGGCGAGTCAGGTTCGACCATGGATTGGCGAAGAAGATTCTCGACGACGCCCATCGCCTTGGGCAGTGGGTGGTGAATTTCGACGAGATCCTCACCCGGCAGCATCTGCGAAACCTAGGCGTGCGGATCGTCCGATATCGGCAAGCTGCGGACGGCGAGCGTGGTGTGGTCGTATCGTCGCGCGCCCCGCTCACCATGCTGCATACGCTGGTGCAGCGGAATCTCAGGTCTCTTGGGCTTCCGTTGCCGGAGGGAGAGATCTCGACGCTCGCCGAGCGACTGGTGGATTACGCGAGCGAAGTGTCGGGCGACATCGTGCTGCGTGCGGCGCGGCGGAGTACGTTCGCGCACGAGCTAATCGGTGTCGCGCTCAGCCGTTACCTCCTCGAAGACGAACTCGGGGAGGGTGATGTTGCGCGCGGGTGGTACTTCCTGGATGACTACGCTGAGTGGCTTGGTCAGCGTGAGGGTTTCATCGCCGACATCCTCGCGCTCAGCCCACGCCGCGACGCCAGTGGTCGCGTGACGCTGACGGCGCTGGTGAGCGAGGCTAAGTACGTCTCTGCGGAGATTGTCCTAGAACAGCGCAGTCATTCAGGGGGACAGGCGCAGCAGACTCTTGCAAGGATGGAGAACGCGCTGTTCAACACGCCGCGGCGGCTCGATCGAGACCACTGGTTGGCACGCTTCGCCGACTTGCTCGCGGAGAGCGTCGTGGCTTCGCAAACCTCACGCCATGACCTGCAGTCGTGGCAGCGAGACATCGCGGAGGGACGCATGGAGATTCAGCTTCGCGGGTACTCGCATGTCTTTGTGTACGCGAAGCCACCAGACGTCGAGGTCGACTCCACTCGCAGTCTACTGCCGCACGTCGCCTCGGGGTGGCAGGAGACGTACAGCCCTGATGCCGTGCGCAAGCTGATCGTCGCCTTCCATCGAGGTGATTCTCCACGTTCATTGCGCAAGGAGCTGGGGAGCGAGGCGCCGTGGGCTCATGGGGTTGCCCGACGACCCGCGGAAGGGGCGAATTGGGCAGCGTCGATCACGAAGCTCGACTTGCTGCCACCACCGACGAAGCCTGTGCCGGAGCCGACGAAGCCGAAGCTACCAAGAGCGAAGGCACGCCCGGCCGCACAGCCGGCGAAAGCCGACACTCCGACGGACAACGCCGAGCGGCCACCGAGTTCCAACGTCGATCCGACGGGTTTTGAATGGGCCCCCCACGCCATCGCGGTGCTTCTGAATGACTCGTCGGCAATCGAGGAACAGCGTGCGGAAGACCTCGCGTGGCTGGAGAAAACTGGCGCAGAACTGGCCTCTGCGTTGCGGCAGTACAAGCTCCAAGCACGGCTCGTCGATAAGCGACTCACGCCCAACGTGGCCCTCCTCCGGTTCCAGGGCTCCGATCAACTCACGGTGAAGGACGTCGAGAAATACTCAAGCCAGTTACTGACCACGTACGGACTCCGGGTGATCCGGGTCTCGGCAGAGCCGGGTGCCGTGGTCGTCTCGATCGCGAGGCTGCGCCGCGAACTCGTCTCGCTGCCCGCCGTGCTACGTGGCCGCGAGGTGGACGACGCCGTCGGGCGCGTCAATCAGCGCCTTGTCGTCGGCGTGCGCGAGAGCGACGGCACCGTGCTCTACCTGCGTCCTGGAAGCGCCGACGCACCCCACACGCTGATTGCGGGTACGACCGGCAGCGGCAAGTCGGTGCTGCTTCAGAACCTCATCATCGACATCGCCCTGACGAACTCCACATCCGCAGCGACGATCACGCTCATCGACCCAAAGCAGGGTGTGGACTACCAGATCCTCGAGGGGCTTCCGCACCTCGGGGGCGAGATCGTGGTGGAGCAGGACAAGGCCATTCAGAAACTCGAAGCTCTCGCCGAAGAGATGGACGATCGGTACCGACTCTTCCGCGCGTCGGGCGCGGGCGTGCGAGACCTTGCGGATTACAATCGGCGAGTCGGCGTGGACCAACGTCTCCCCGTGCGTTGGCTGGTGCACGACGAGTTCGCCGAGTGGATGCTCGTCGATGAATACAAGTCTGCGGTGCAGAACGTGGTGCAACGCCTTGGCGTGAAGGCACGCGCTGCGGGCATCCGACTGATCTTCGCGGCTCAGCGACCTGAAGATCGGGTGATGCCGGTGCAGCTTCGCGACAACCTCGGCAACCGACTCATTCTGCGAGTCGAGAGCGAGGGCACGTCGAAGATCGCGCTCTTGGAGGAGGGCGCCGAGAAGCTACTCGGCAAGGGGCAACTCGCCGCGCGGCTGCAGAGTGAGGACGGCATCGTACTCGCACAGGTTCCGATGCTTGCACCTGACGTCATGGAGGCCCTTGTCGCGGCGGTTCGCGCTGGAGACCCACCGTCATGACTGTGCCTGGTATTGGCGACAAAAAGGTCGCGAAAGGATCGCGACCTATGATGACCGAAGCCTTTTCGTGGGCAGTTGAAGACGAGGACTCTGCCTCAAAACTGCTTGACAAATCGGCCTTCATCCATGGAGGAACCGGAGTGCCTCAAGAGATCGCGTGGTTCTTCCTGCGGGATGGGAACTTGTCGGCCGACGAGAGGCGCATAGTGACGCTGGTGCACGCGGGCTGCCCCCATCACGCAAAGCTCTCCACCCAAGCAACCATCCGCACCAGGCTACTCTTGGGTGTGAGCTTTTCTGCTCTGTTGCAAGCCACCTTTCCGCGCCACCAAGCTGCCTACGACACCGCGCAAGAACCGGACTCAACCGCCATTCTGAGGCTGCGGAGAGGGCTCACCCTGGACACTTACGAGGTATCGTTTGCGTCGGATCTGTCGGAAGCGGCTGCCTCCAAGGACGAGAAGGCTGCGTCTGTCGAGGACGGCCTCGCGCACGAGGAAGGCGCGTCGCACCCGGTCTATGGTCGGCGGTACGAACGAAGCGCAGCCAACAGGCGAGAGGCCATTCGTATTCACGGGCTCAGTTGCAACATCTGCGGTTTCAATTTTGCCAGGACCTACGGAATTCGGGGCGCCGACTACATTGAGGTTCACCATCTCGAGCCTCTCAGCGTCCAGACACAGGTTCAGTTGGTAGACCCTCACACCGATTTGGTCACGATCTGTGCAAACTGTCACAGGATGATTCATCGAGATCCCAATGCCGTGCTCTCTGTGGCAGATCTTCGACAGATCATCACGAACTTGAAGCAGTGTCCCGCGTGACAGAGAAGCTCTCCCCTTCTCCAACGGATACTCGCAGTGGCGAGCGCTGTCCCGATGGACGACCTGCAGAGGGCCTCGATCGACATCGCCACACAGTAGGTTCATCCAGCATTAGGCGGCTCAATGGCGGCAACGACGGGTCGTTGGGGATCCGTAACTAGGAAGATGACACCAGCTTTGACCAAATCGCCGCTTACGACGGCCTTTCCGTCCTGCCGATTGCGAGCGACCAAGCCGATCGACTTGATCTTGTTGTTACTGTCCACGGCGCCGCTCGGATCTGGGATTGCCTTGAAATCGGCTGAGTCTGGACTAGGCAGCGTTAGTCCTTGATCGAAGGCTGCGGTCAGCTCGGCCGGCCGTTCCTGAAGGTAGCGGAAGGCAGGTGCTGCACGATCGTGAACGAGGGCTGGTAACTTCTCATTAACCCGTGGCGGGACCGGCGATGGCGCAATGGCCATCGGGA
>VFSW01004011.1_pt1 | contig 21997 bp, 17 predicted proteins | sample 5358111 | NCBI WGS metagenome assembly VFSW01 (sample SAMN11554181, study PRJNA540505) | mine drainage metagenome | isolation source: sediment from site ElyBrook_90M | place: USA: Ely Copper Mine, Vershire, VT | collected 2017 | reverse complement strand
AACCGCCGACGCCAGCCTTTTCAGGGCTGCGCTCTACCACCTGAGCTACCGCGGCTTGATTGGAACGAAGGCGAACCGGCCGGCAAAATCCCGCGAAGAAAACGGCCAGGAATCGCCTGGCGGCCACCGTGAGTTAGCATAACGGCGGGCGCAAAATTCGTCAAGATCCGCCGCGGGTGGATCGCGGCGCGGTTTGAACGGCCGCTCTCGTGGCACGGCCATCCTGGCCGTGATCACGGGCGGGTCGCCCGTGCCACAGGGGAAATTTCGCCGTGAGCCGCCCAAGGTGACTCCGGACGGTAAAAGGCCAGTTGCGAGTCGCCGTGGCGCAGCAGGCGGGTTTGGATCAGGGCGCCATAGCGCGGCTCCAGCAGGCAGTAGCGCGAATGCTCAACAATCACGCGCGCATCGGGCAGCAGCAGCGAGGAGCGGCCTAATTCGCGCAGGGAGCGGTGGTACTCGGCAATCTCGCTATAAGGAGGATCCAGAAAAACGTAGGCAAAGCGCGTCCCGGCCTGCGCCAGCTTCACCAGACCGGCGCTGAAAGCGCTTTGCAGCACCTGAAAACCGCTCTCCACGTGAAGGCGCTGCAGGTTTTCGCGGATCAGCGCGGCGGCGGGGCGATGCGATTCAATCAAGGCCACGGGACGCGCGCCGCGGCTAAGGGCCTCCAAACCCACTGCGCCGCTGCCGGCGTAAGCATCCAGAAAGGACTTGCCCTCAATGTTGCCCAGCACATCAAACAGCGTTTCGCGCATTTGATCGGTGGTGGGGCGCAAGCGGTCGCCCTTCAGCGTTTTCAGGTGCAGCCCGCGAAATTGACCGGCAATAATTCTCATTGTTGCCCCCTCCGGCCGCACTCCAAGCCCGGCCTCGTGCGCCCTCACGCTTCAAAACCGGTTAGCCTACGCGCGCCAGGCCATACTCCGCGGGCCAGGCCCGGCGCAGGTAACTGATAAAATCCTTCAGCTCGCCCTGGTCCGGCGGATGGTCCACAAAATCAAACGCGGCGCGGCGCGCCCACTCCAGAATATCCTGATCGCGCAGCAAATTGGCAATTCGAAAAGCAGGAATGCCCCACTGCCGCGTGCCCAGGAACTCCCCCGGCCCGCGCAGCTTGAAGTCCGCCTCGGCAATCTTAAATCCGTCGTTGGTCTGGGCCAGAGTGTTCAGGCGCTCCACCGCATTTTCCGTAACCGAGTTGCCCGTCATCAGAAAGCAGAAGGATCGCCCGCGACCGCGGCCAATGCGGCCCCGCAACTGATGGAGCTGGGCCAGGCCAAAGCGCTCCGCGTGCTCAATCATCATCACCGTGGCGTTGGGAACGTCCACACCCACCTCGATGACGGTGGTAGCCACCAATACTTGTATGCCGCCCTCCTTGAACTCGCGCATCACGCGGTCTTTCTCTTCCGAAGCCATGCGGCCGTGCAGAAGGCCCACGCGAAAGCCGGCAAACTCCACAGCGCTAAGCCGCTGGTGAGTGATCAGGGCCGCCTTCAGGTCCAGCGTTTCCGACTCCTCAATCAGCGGACAAACCACGTAGGCCTGCTCGCCCTGGCGCAGGCGCTCGCACACAAACTGGAAGACCCGCTCGCGCTCGCGGCCCTCCACCAGGCGCGTAGTGATGGGGATGCGGCCGGGCGGCAACTGATCAATAATGGAAACGTCGAGATCGCCATAAAAGGTCAGGGCGAAGGTGCGCGGAATGGGCGTTGCCGTCATCACCAGCACGTGAGGGGCTATGCCTTTCTGCATCAGGGCGTAGCGCTGCAGCACGCCAAAACGGTGCTGCTCATCCACCACCACCAGGCCCAGGCGCGCAAACTCCACATCGCCTTCAATCAGGGCGTGAGTGCCCACCACAAATTTCAACCGGCCGGAGGCGATGCCCTGTTTCACCTCCAGCTTTTCTTTGTTCTTGCGGGCGCTGATCAGCAATTCCACCGGATATTTCAGCGGCTCGAGAAGCTGCTTGCAGTAAAGATAGTGCTGTGCGGCCAGTATTTCCGTGGGCGCCATCAGCGCCACCTGATAACCGTTTTCAATAGCCACAATCGCCGCCTGAAGCGCCACAATCGTCTTGCCCGAACCCACGTCGCCCTGCAGCAGGCGGCTCATCGGGTGCGGCCGGCTCATATCCTCCACAATCTGCTTCAGCGAGCGCTTTTGAGCGGCGGTAGGGTGAAAAGGCAGAATCGTCTTGATGGCCTGGCGCACCCGCGGGGTCAGTTCAAACGCCACGCCGGGAGTCCATTTAACCTCGCGCCGCCGCAGGGCCAGCGCGCAGCCCACATTGAAGAATTCCTCGAAAATCATGCGCCGCTGGGCTTCGGTGCGGAAGCGGTTCACCACGTCGATGGGCTCTTCCTCGCCGGGAAAGTGCATTTTGCGCAGGGCGGCGGAGCGTGGCGGCAGGCGGTGCGCTTTGATCACCGAAGGCGGCAGGGGATCCGGCACGGTTCCTTCCAGCGCGTTCAGCGCCGTAAACATCAGGCGGCGGATCAGGCGCGAACTGACCGCGCCGATGGCCTCATAAATGGGGGTAACGCGGCCGATTTCAAGCGCGTCGGCGGCCAGTTCTTCGTCGGGTCCCACTATTTCAAACTGCGGCTGCACCATCTGCAGGTTGCCCGTGCCGTAACGGTCGCGCTGGGCTTTGCCGTAAAAGAACACGCGCTGATCCTGCTGAAAAACCTTGTTGCGATCCAGGTAAAGCGCGTTGAACCAAACGAAACGCATCAGGCCGCCGCCGGGCGTGCTGGCATCACGTCCGGCGAGGTCGTAAAGGTAAATGCCGCGGCGGGTGCGAGTAAGCCCGCAACTCACCACCCGCACCAGCACCGTGGCGGATTGCCCGGGAACCAGGTCGCGCACCGCCGTCAGGCGGCTGCGATCCTCATAGCGGAACGGGGCATAGTTCAGCATGTCACCCACGGTGCGGATGGCGCGCGCGGCAAGCGCCTCTGCGCGGGCGGGGCCGACTCCTTTCAGGTATTTAACGTCGGTTTCAAGCGTCAGGGGGATTGGGCTCATGAAGGTGCCAAGCTGTCATTATAGCGGCAGGTTGCGGCATCGGGCTTCCCGGCGGAAAAGAAATAGCCTTCCAGACCGTTTCCGGGCTGGCGCGGCGCGGCCACCCTGGCCGCGGTCAAGCGCGGAACGTCCGCCGCACCGGTGAAACTGCGCTCCTACCCCTGGCGGCGGATTGCAAGATCAGCCGCCCTGCTGATAAGCTAGCCAGCCGGAAAATTCTTGTTAACTACTGCAAGCAATTTGACCTCTATGAAATCCTCAACGGTCCGCTGGCTGGAATACGGCGCCGCAGTCGTAGCCGGCAACTCTTTTTATTTTCTCCTCTCCCCGCACCTTCCTCCTGCGGCGCGTCACCACGCCGTGCTGGACCTGGGTACCGCGGTTGACCTCTGGTTCTGCCTCTTTTGCTATGGATTGATTGAATTGGGGCGCTTTCTGCTGAACCGGTGGCGCTAGCCTCCGGGCGTTTATTATCCCCATAAAGAATAAATGCTTCCTACCCGATAGCTTTTTCGATCATAATAGATTGGGAATAAGCAGAAGCGTTGGTCAACGCAGAATGCTGGCGGCGCCAGCCGCTACTTGATGAACTTTGATCTGGAAAAGCATTTACAGGGTTCAGATCGAAGGCAAAGCGACCGGCGGGACTGCATTGTTATAAGGTGAATACCTATTTACCTTGGTGATAACCAGCGTACTTGTGTGTGCGCTTTGAATTGAAAGGAGTTGCTGGAAAATGGAAATCAAAGAGCAAGTGGGGTTGACGGCTGGGCAGGTGTGGGAATTACTGAACGAGTCTGGCCCGTTGACCATGAACCAGTTGAAAAAGAAAGTGAATGGAGAATCTGAATATTTAAATTTTGCTCTCGGATGGCTGGCCCGGGAGGACAAAATTGACATGGTGCAGGAGAAGAAGAACCTGCGCGTGCAGCTTAAGTAAGTGCCGGAAAGCCAGGCGTGGGAAGTTGTGGCGGGTGGAGCAGCCCGGGCCTGGAGAGCAGCAAATGCAGTAACTCTCCACCCTGACCAGGGCCTGCGGGGGTAACCCTGTACCCCCCAAGCCTTAGGCAGCGTATGAAAACCCTGGCGCTGCCCTCTGTCGGTCGATTCCCTTCCTCCTTTTCCCTCTTGTTTTTGCTCCCTAAAAGCGGCACGCCAGTCAGCGCCCCCTTCGTCATATACTCGAAGGATGCGAGCCGTGGTGCAACGGGTAAAGCGGGCAGAGGTGCTTGTAGATCAAGCGCGAATCGGGGCCATTGAAGGCGGTATTCTGGCCCTGGTCGGCATTACGCCGGGGGATACTCCAACCACGGCGGCAACGCTGGCGGAGAAGATCCTGAACCTGCGCATCTTTGACGATGCCGACCGGCGCATGAACTGTTCGCTGCTTGAAACCGGCGGCGGCATTCTCTGCGTACCGCAATTCACTTTGTTTGGCGATTGCCGCAAAGGCCGCCGGCCCAATTACTCCGCGGCGGCGCCTCCCGAGATCGCCCTGCCCCTCTATCACAGCTTTCTGGAGTCGGTCCGGCATCTGGCCGCGGGCGCCCCGGTGCGTGTGGAAAGCGGCCAATTCCAGGCCATGATGCAGGTTCACCTGGTGAACGACGGGCCGGTAACATTGCTGCTGGATACCGACAAGGTCTTTTAACCCCTGCGCCCCGCCAGAGTGGCATGGCCATCCTGGCCGTGGTCACGGCCGGGACGCCCGTGCCACAGGCGAACCGGTACCGCACCCGCGCGCGCCTGCGTTGACACGATTCTAGCGCACCTCTACCATCAGAACTGAGCCATGGACCCTGAACCACATCCCACCGTTCGCTCGCCGCAGGATCACGCGCTTGAAGTTCTGGAGTTCAGCGGCGTGCTGGGAATGCTGCGGCCTTACCTTTCATCCGCCCTCACGCTTCCCCTGCTGGAGCGCTTGCGCCCCGGCCTTGCCGTTGACGAAATCCAGCGCCAGTACGCCCTGATGCGCGAGGCGCGCGGCTATCTGGATGGCGGCGCCCGCCCGCGCTTGAATCATCTGCAGGATCCGCGGGCCATCCTGGAAAAAGCCAGCATTGAGGGCGCAACGTGCGAAGCCCTGGAAATACTGACCGTGGTGCAGGTGGCGCGCGCGGCCACGGAATGGCGCTCCCTTTTTGGCCGCACTCCTTTCGCGGCGTTGGACGCGCTGGCCCGCTCCCTTCCCGATGTGCGGGAAGTGGTGGCTGCCATTGACGGAAAAATCCTTCCCGACGGCGCCCTCGATTCCTCCGCCAGCCCGGCGCTGGCGCGCATCCGGCGTCAACTGGAAAAACTTCAGCACGAGCTGACCACCACGCTGGAACGCATGGTGCGCCGCCTGAGCCAGGACCAGGTGCTGCAGGATGCGGTGGTGGCGATTCGCAACGACCGTTACGTGCTGCCCGTGCGCTCCAGCGAAAAATCGCGCGTCGCCGGCATTATCCACGGCGCCAGCGCCTCAGGCGCGTCGGTTTTTCTGGAGCCGGTGGAAACCGTTCCTCTGAATAACGAGCGGGCGGAACTGCAGGACCACGAGCTGGTGGAAATCCAGCGAATCTTAGCCGCCTGGACCGCCTTGCTGGGCAGCCAGCGCCAGGCCCTTGAGGCCGCAACCCACATTCTTGCCGAGCTCGACTTTGCTTTTGCCAAGGCGGATTTCGCGCGCAGCTACCAGGCCTGCATTCCCGAATTTACCGCCCAAAAGGTTCTGCAACTGGATCAGGTAAAGCACCCGCTGCTGGAAAAAACCCTGCGCGCCCAGGGCCGCGGCGCCGTGCCGCTTACGCTGGAATTGGCGCCGCCGCACACGCTGGTGGTGGTGAGCGGGCCGAATACGGGAGGCAAGTCGGCGGCTTTGAAGACCGTGGGCGCGGCCGTTTTAATGGCCCAGGCGGCGCTTCCGGTGCTGGCGCGCGAGGCGCGATTGCCGGTTTTTGCGCGCGTGCTGGCGGATATCGGGGATCAGCAATCCCTGGAACAGAGCCTGAGCACATTTTCCGCCCATATCCGCACTATCCAGGAAATGATCGAATGTGTGACCGGCGACGATCTGGTGCTGCTGGACGAAATCGGCGGCAGCACGGATCCGCAGGAAGGCGCGGCCCTGGCGGTGGCGATTGTGGACTATTTCCGCCGCAAGGGATCGATCACCCTGGTCAGTACGCACTATTCGCGCCTGAAAGCCTACGCCGCCGAGACGCCGCAGGCTCTGAACGCCGCCATGGATTTTGACGAGGCAACGCTTACCCCCACCTACCGCCTGCTCACCGGGCTGCCGGGCAAGTCTTCCGGATTGCACATTGCCCAGCGGCTGGGACTGGCCGGCGAAGTAGTAACCCAGGCCCGCGCCTTGCTTGACCCGCTGGAAGCGGAAACCGCGGCGCTGGTAGCCGCGCTGCATGAAAAGCAGAGCCTCCTGGAGCAGGAATCCGCGGCGCTTGAGCGGCGGAAGACCGCTCTGAAAACAGAGCATCTGCGCCTGAAAGCCGAGGCCGAATCGGCGCGCCGGGCCAAGCTGGCGGAACTGGATCGCCGGCTGGAGGAATCCTTGCGTGAGTTGCGGGCCAACTGGCATTCGGCCTTGGACGACGTGCGCAGGCAGATGTCTGCCGCCCAGGCGGAACAGGCGGCAAAGCGGCTGGAACGCCAGGTAGTGCGGCTGGATCGCGCGGCGCGGGAAGACTGGAACACTCAGGTGCTGGAATCGGCCGGCGAACCGGAGAGCGCCGATCAAAAAGGGATCGAAGGAACTCCGGCGGTTGGAGATCTGGTGCGGATGGCCGACCTTTCGTCGCCCGGGCGGGTGCTGCGGCTTTTGCCCTCCAACCAGGTTGAAGTTGAGGCAGGACGCCTGCGCATGAAGGTTCCCCTAAGTGAGGTGAGGCTGGTTGCGCGCGGCGGAGGCGGCAACACCGCGCCCTTGCCCGCGGTGCGGGCAGCTTCATATAAGCCTCCGGCGCCAGGCGCAACGGCGCCTTCCAGACGATCCGGCGAACAGGAAGAAGATAACGCGCCGCCCACCGCGGAGATAAATGTGATCGGCAAGACCGCCGAAGAAGCCCAAGAACTGGTGGACGAATTCTTTGACCAGGCCTACGTCAATGGCCGCTTTCGCCTGCGCGTGGTGCATGGCCACGGCAAGGGCATTCTGCGCCGCACCCTCCACGACATGTTTACCCGCCATCCCCACGTAGACCGCTATTACGCCGCAGCGCCTCACGAAGGCGGCGCCGGCGCAACCATCGTGGAGCTTAAGCTTTGATTTTTTGCCCGCGGATCCGCCATGGACCGCAGACATCATACAAAAATGTATAGGCCGGCCGGACCAGGCAAGGAAGATTTTTGTTGACAATGTTATCTTATGAGTACATACTTCTTGATGTAACCCTCTATTCTCGCTCGCTCCGGAAGCTCTGAATGCCCGCCCCAAAGTCATCTCGCCGTTTCAAGACTCCTTCGCAGCGGCGCCCGGCTGGTGCGGCGGCGTGTCACCAGCGGCCTTTGCTTGGATTAAATTCCGGCGCTCACAGAGCCCTGTACAGAATCTGGGCCGTGATACAGAGCGTTTGCGGGAGACGCGCGGATTTTTTACACCAAAACGAACCCAAGGTTATTGATAATAAACCACATCACAAAAAACGAACCCAAATACGAACCCAATTTTATTGTGTGAATTTTACTTAAACGACTGAAAAAACATGAGATACGCGAGAAAAACGAACCCAATCCAGTTAACCAACGTGTAATCAAAAGGGTACAAAGATGTCCGGGGGCAGATTAGAAGGTTATGAAAAAAACCTTGCGGTGGTCATTCCGAGGCCGCTTTGTGGCAGGGCACGGCTTCAGCCGTGCCGTTGCGGCGGGGAAAAATATTTTTTGGGGCCGGCTCTTCGGCCCGGCTAAAGCCGGGCCCTGATACAATGCCCGCCAAAAACGCGGCAAGACTCAGAGCGGGATTCCTCGCTGCGCTCGGAATGACAAACGTAAGACGAAGACTCGGAGCGGGATTCTTCGTCGGGTTCGGCTCCTCGGAATGACGGCTCCAGGGATTTTCTCTGCAAACTGTTAGACCGCTTTTGGACCGGGTTTCGCCGGGTTCACTCACGCCAGCAAGTTTGGAGCGATTATCAGGAGAAAAATGCCAAACCAGCGCCCATCACCGCTTTAAGTCGCGGGCCGGTACCAACACACTGCCGTCTGGCCGGGCAGGACGGGCATACTCTTTTTAAAGGTCATCGCCTTCCCTTGCCCGTCTCCACGGAGGGTACAATTCTCAAAAGATCGCAACGGCCGCTTGCCGGATGCAGTACAGGTCAGGCTCCGTGATAGGTATTCTCCAACCAGTGCAAGCCTGGCGCTATAATATAGGATTGCCGAATAGCGTTTTATGCGGTCGGAGAGGCCGGCTGATGGAAAGCTTGCCGGCACGCAGGCGTTGGCAGAAAGGATTGCCCATTTGTCGAATCCTTCAACAAACCCGGCTAACGGAAGTTTCAATCTATCGCCGCAGGGCACAGCGCAGCCTGGTCTTTCCGCGCCGGTGACTCCCGCTCCCCACTCCACAAACCCCGACAGGCTGGGCCTGGAGTCGGTGGTAGTTCGCCAGGCGCGGGTTAACAACCTGAAGGGCGTCGATTGCGAAATTCCTCATAATCAATTGACCGTGATCACTGGCGTTTCAGGATCCGGCAAGTCCAGCCTGGCCTTTGACACGATCTATGCCGAGGGACAGCGGCGCTATATAGAATCCCTTTCCGCCTACGCGCGTCAGTTCCTGGAGCGCATGGAGCGCCCGGATGTTGACTCCGTCGAGGGCATTGCGCCGGCGGTCGCCATCCGGCAAAGAAACACCACACGGAATCCGCGCTCAACGGTAGGCACGGCCACGGAAATTTACGACTACCTGCGCCTGCTTTATGCCCGTTTGGGCGTCACTTACTGCTCAAAATGCGGCAATCCGGTGCACAAGAACCACGTGGATGAGATTGCCGACACCGTGCTGAGCCAGGAGCAGGGCCGGCGCTTTCAAGTGGTGTTTCCGCTGCATGCCCTGGCCTTGGCAGCGCCGGAAAAGGCTGAGCCGGCAGCCACGCCGGAGGGCGTCACGCCGGAAGCCGTCCGCCCGGCCCGCAAGCGCGGCAAGGCCGCCCCGCCGCAGCCAGCCTGCACGGGCGAAATGGATGCGCCGCTCAAGGCGCGTCTGTTCTCGTTGCGCCAGCAGGGTTTCAACCGCCTTTATCAGGATGGAAGGGTTTTTGAGTTTTCCACGCCCGAGTCCCTGCTGGAAATCAATTTTGGCAAGCCTGTCTTCGTGCTGGTTGATCGGCTGGCCATCGGCCCGGAAATACGCCAGCGCCTGATCGACTCCGTGGAGCTCTGTTTCCACGAGACCGGTGAAGTCATCCTCGAATTTGCCGGCGGTCAGCCCGGCGTTGAGCCGGAACGAATGGTTTTTAACGAACGCTTTGAGTGCAAGCAGTGCCGCATCGCGTATCCTGAGCCCGAGCCCAGCCTCTTTTCGTTCAATAGTCCGTTCGGCGCGTGCCCGCGCTGCCAGGGCTTTGGCAACACGATTGACTTTGATCTTGACCGCGTGGTTCCCGACAAAAGCAAAACGCTGAACGACGGCGCCATTGAGCCGTGGACCAAACCCCGCTACCGCGCCCCGCTCGCGGAGATGAAGAGGATGGCGCGCCTTAAGGGCATCCGCATGGATGTTCCCTTCCAGGACCTGACACGGGAGGAAAGGCGGTGGGTGGTTGAAGGCGACGATGAATTTGGAGGCATTCGCGGCTTTTTTGACTTTTTGGAGCAGAAAAAGTACAAGCTCCACGTCAGGGTTTTTATCAGCCGCTATCGCGGCTACACACTCTGTTCCGAGTGCGGCGGAAGCCGGCTGCGAAAAGAGGCTTGCAACGTTCGCGTGGGCGGAAAGAACATCGCCGAGGTCTGTTCGCTATCGGTCGAAGAGGCAAGCCGGTTTCTTGCCGGCGTAAAATTGACGCCCGGCGAGCAAGTGATTGCCGGCAAGCTTCTGGAAGAGGTTCAGTCACGCCTGCGCTTTCTGATTGAGGTTGGCCTGGAATATCTGACCCTTGACCGCCTCTCTTCCACGCTTTCCGGCGGCGAGGCGCAGCGCATTCAACTTGCGGCTTCACTGGGCGCCAATCTTTGCGGTGCTCTCTACGTTCTGGACGAGCCCTCCATTGGACTGCACCCGCGCGACACGCACCGGCTGATTGAAATTCTGAAGCGCCTGCGCGACCTGGGGAACACCATTCTGGTGGTGGAGCACGACTCTGCCATGATGGAAGCGGCCGACAAAATCCTGGATATGGGGCCCGGTGCGGGTGAAAACGGCGGGCGCCTTATTTTTCAAGGCCGGCTTCAGGATCTGCTATCCGTCCCCAACTCGCTGACCGGCCGCTACCTTTCCGGTAATCTGGGAATTCCCGTGTCGGCACTGCGCCGCACTCCGCAGCACGGCTGGTTGAAAATTCATCAGGCGCGCCACCACAACCTGAAATCCATTGACGTGGAAATACCGCTGCGGGTCACCACCTGCATCAGCGGCGTTTCCGGCTCTGGCAAGTCAACGCTGGTGCATGAGGTGCTCTACAACTCGCTGCAAACCCGCCGCGGATTGCCCGCCCCTCGCTCGCAGTGCGGGCGTATTGAAGGCGACCGCTTACTGAGCGATGTGATTCTGGTGGACCAGTCACCGATCGGACGTACGCCGCGTTCCAATCCGCTGACCTACATTAAGGCCTTTGACGGGGTGCGGGAGCTGTTTGCCGCAACGCCGGAAGCCCGCAAACGCGGCCTGAATTCGGGGCATTTCTCGTTCAATATTCCCGGCGGGCGCTGCGAAACCTGCCAGGGCGACGGCACCGTTACGGTGGAAATGCAGTTTCTTGCCGATGTGGAGCTGGTTTGCGAAGAATGCCAGGGCCGGCGATTTAAACCCTCGGTATTGGAAGTGCCTTTCAAAGGCAGAAACATTCACGAAGTTTTTCAGATGACGGTGCACGAGGCCATGTCGTTTTTCGCCGGCCACTCCAAAATCACTTCACGCATCAAGGCGCTGGAAGAGGTGGGGCTGGGCTACCTGCGCCTGGGTCAATCCGCCACAACGCTTTCCGGAGGCGAAGCGCAGCGGGTAAGGCTGGCCGCTCATCTGGCGCAGCCCACGGGCTCGCACACCTTGTTCATTTTTGACGAGCCCACCACCGGCCTGCATTTTGACGACATCCAGAAACTGCTCGTGGCCTTCAGCCGCCTGATCGATTCCGGGGGCACGGTGCTGATTATTGAGCACAACCTTGACGTGCTGAAATGCGCTGACTGGATTATTGACCTGGGGCCGGAGGGCGGAGAGGCCGGAGGTTACCTGGTTGCCGTCGGAACCCCGGAGCAAATAGCCGCTAACTCCGCCTCGCACACAGGGCGCTTTCTGGCTCCCCTGCTCCGCGCCTCGCGCAGCGTATAACCTCGTGCGGCCGCACGGCGCACCCACACACGGCCGCATCACCCTCCAATCGTGCAAACCGGCCCGGACCGTATTGCTTTCGTTGCTATAATGCGAGAGACTCTCAATAACACCGTGGAGGAGACAAGCGATGATTGGGCGCGGAGGAGGTTACGCGCTTCGGCTGGCCTTTGCGCTCTGCGCGGCGATGCTGGCACCACCGGGCGCCGCTATAGCCGGCCAGAAGACCCGGCCGCGGTCCGGTTCCAGTGCCGCACCCAGCGCGGTTGATCTGGCTTCAACCGCCCAGGCTGCCCTGAACCGTCAAGACTACGCCGCCGCGCTCCAATCGCTGCTGCCGCTCACCAGACTGCAGCCGGAGGTTGCGGGCATCTGGTTTGAACTCGGATACGCCTACTCAGGTTTGCGCCGTGAGCGGGATGCCGTCTCCGCGTATACGAAGGCGGTTCAGCTTGATCCCAAGCTGTCGCAGGCACGGGCCAACCTGGGGCTGCTTCTGCTGGAAATGCACCAGCCGCAGGCCGCCCTTCCCCAATTGCGGAAAGCCGTTGAGCTTAAGCCTTCCGACCCCAAGGCCCACATGGCGTTGGCCCAGGCCATGGAGCAAACGGGGCAGGCTGCCGAAGCCGTAAAGGAGTATTCATCGGCGCTAAGCCGCGATCCCACGCTGATTCCCGCCGCGCTGGGCCTGGGGCAGGTTGAACTGGCCTCAAAGCACTACGCGGAAGCTTTGAGCGCTTTTCAAATGGTGACTGCCGGGAACCCGGACTTGCCCCAGGCCAATCTGGGCGCCGCCATGGCTTATGAGGGCGAGAATCGCACCAGCGAAGCCATTCCCCTTTTTGAGAAGTATCTTTCCGCCGTGCCCGACGACTCCGCAACTCGATTTCAGGTGGCGAAGATTTATCTGAGCGCCGGCCAGAATGACAAAGCCCTTGCCAGCCTGAAGCAGATAGAGCAGGTTGATCCAACATGGCCTGGATTGGCCGCATCCATGGGTGATGCGTACACGCTGCTGAGGAATTACCCGCAGGCGGAAAAATACTACCGCCAGGCTTTGGCCCAATCGCCCAATTCCAGCGATGTTCACCGCATGCTGGGCCAGGCGCTGCTCGATCAACACAAGACCGCCGAAGCGGAAGCGGAGTTCCGGACCGCGCTCAAGCTTGATCCCGGCAATTTGAATGCCGGCAAGGAGCTGGCATCCAGCCTTTACGATGAAAGGCGGTATCAGGAAGCCGTCCCGATACTGGTCGAATTGGTAGGCCAGCCCGCGGCCTCACCAGACCTTCACTATGTGCTGGCCACTTGCTACGACCACCTGCAGGAATTGCCCAAGGCGCTTGTGGCCTACCAGAAGTATCTAAGCGTGTCGCAAGGCCTGAACCCGGACCGGGAATGGCAGGCCAGGCAGCGCGTGCAAACAATCTCCCAGGAATTGAAGCAATGATCCTGCCGTCTCACCCTCGCGACCCGCTCCATTGGAGCGGGCAACCAGTTATAATAGGCGTGGAAGCAAAATTTAAACCATGCGTCGCGCCGCTCTGACAGCCGTTATCCTGATTCTTGAAGTTGCGGGGCTGCCGCCACTGCTGGCTGCCCGGCAGCCCGACAATCAGGAAGACCTTCTGGCCCGCATAGCCCGCGAGAAAAAACCGGTTAAGCGCGCCAAGTTTGAAGTGCGCCTGGCCCATTTGCGGTTAACCCAAAGCGTTGAAGCCTATACCCAGGGCCGGTTGGACGACGGCAAAAGGCACCTGGATCAATACCAGGAGGCAATTGGAAACGCCTGGAAGGATTTGCAGCTTTCCGGTCAGGATGCCGCCCGCAGACCTGACGGCTTCAAAGAGCTGGAAGTTGAGCTGCGCGAAGGCGTGCGCCGCATGACGGATTTAAAACAGCGGGTTTCGTACTTTAATCGCGGGCCCATCAACCAGGTTTCCGGCCAGGTCGGGGAGCTTGACGCCAAGGTGATTCAGGCGCTGTTCCCCGGATCCAAACCTGAAACCACGCAGCCGGCTTCCCTTGTTCCGCCGCGGAGAGCGCCGCCGGTGGAGGTGCAGCCATGAAAACCTGCGGATGGCTTATTCTGAGCGCCATCTTCATCGCTGCGCCGGTGCTGGCTCGCACACAGGGGCCGCAGCGCGCTGAGCTGAGCGCGGATGAAGTCGACAAGCTGCGCGAGACTCAGGACCCGGCGGAGCGCATTAAACTCTACGTTCAGTTTGCCCAGCGCCGCCTGGGAATGTTTGAGAACTTCGCCAGCCGCCCGCCGGACCCGGTTTATGATGTTGGGGACTTTCTGAACAAAGTGCTGGACCAGTACATCAAGCTGGACGATGAGATGAAGGACTGGATCCAGGGACAATACGACCAGAACGGCGATATGCGCGAAGGCCTTCGCGTGCTGCTGGATGAAGGGCCGAAGCAATTGGAGGTTTTGAGGCACGCGCGCGAAAACCCGGGGCCTTATTTTGCCCAATACCGTGACTCACTGAACGATGCCATCGCCGACCTGCAGGATACCCTTGACGGCGCCTCCCAGGCGTTAAGCGGGCAGATCAAGAAACTGGGTGAACTGAAGGCAAACGACAAGCTGGTGCAAAAGCAATCCAAGGAAGCCATCAAGCAGGAAAAAAAGCAGATCAAGCAGGAAAAGAAAGAGCAGAAGAAGGAACAAAAGCATCCGCCCAAAGCGGAAACGGATCAGGACTAATCCCAGCCATTGGCGGAGTGTATGAGCGAAGCGAAAGCGGCGCGGCGGCTGGCGCAAATGCAATTTGACTTTCAGGAACGCTGTGCGCCGGAGGAAGTTTTTGCCAGGGTCTACCGCCGGCTGAATTTCGGCCGCCCCATGCCGCACTTCGATGTCCGCTACCGCCGTTACGTCGGGCTGCGAAGCTCCATTCATTTGCGCAAGAACCGGGCGCAGGTGAACTTATCCGACATTCTGGAAGAAACAAAACCCATCGTGTTTGAAGCGCTGGCGGAGATTCTGTTAAGCAAGTTATTCCGCCGCAAGCCCTCCTGCGAAGCGGTAAGCTGCTACAAAGCTTACGTCAGCTCCCCGACCACCCAACAGCGCATCAACAATGCGCGCCGCTCGCGCGGCCGCAAGCGTATGACTCACCCGCGCGGGGCATGTTTTGACCTCGAGGAAATCTTTGATCATCTCAACCACCAGTACTTTGAAGGCGCTCTGACCCGGCCGCGGATCGGATGGAGCATGGCATGCAGCAAAACCATTCTGGGCCACCACGATCCGGCGCACGGCTCCATTACGATTACAAAATCGCTGGACTCAAACCACATCCCTCGCCTTCTGGTGGAATACCTGGTATTCCATGAAATGCTGCACATCCTGTTCCCTATCCAGGGCAAAGGGGCGCGCCGGGTTGTCCATTCGCATGAGTTCCGCAAGGCCGAGCGCCGTTTTGCCCATTATTCGGAGGCCCGGCGGTTGCTCCGCGCCGGCATTCATCGCGCCGGCAGATGACCGGCGATTCCCGGCGTGATCCCGGAGCCCCAATCCACTGATAATTTTCGAGTGGAATACGGAAATTGGCCGGGTACACCCCGTAACGGAATGTGCCGATGGTGTTTGGGAGGCATCGGTGACCTTGACACGTAAAAAGCAAGCCGCCGGACCTTTTTCTAGTCTTGCGCGACCATACCTTGAGTCTGTTATACTTAGGTTGCGCTCTTGGTCAGGGCGCAAACCAGCACCCTCACCCTGCGATGACCGCCGGAGAGTCATTTCCGGACCCAATTTTTCCGTGTTTGAGCTTCAGTTATGTTAACAACAGGCCAAACTGTAAGTGAACGATATCAAATCATCTCAGAGATAGGCGCAGGCGACCTGGGGCCGGTTTATAAAGCCGTTGACGCCCAGACAGGCCGCGCGTATGCCGCCAGGGTGCTGCCTGAAGGCTTGATGCCGGAGGAGATGCTGGCCCGGCAAATTCGTTCGCTGCTGGAGGGGAACGCTGGAATCAAGTCGCCCAATCTCGCCACCGCCCGGATAAGCGGTATTTCAGACGAAGGCCGGCCGTTTATCCTGCGCGACTACGTTGAAGGCGAAACCTTGGCCGCGGTCATGGCTCGCGATGGAGCTTTTTCCCTGCCGCGGTTTGCAGCCATTCTGCAGCAGATTGCCGCTGCCCTGGAGGCCGGACACCGGGCCGGTGCGGTCCACGGCAGCCTCCATCCCAATAATATTCTGCTCACCACCGCCGCCGGCAGCGAAACGGTTTGGATAACCGATTGGTGCATTCCGCTCTTAAAAGCGAAACAACTGTATGAGGTGGGTCGACTCACTCTAAAGACCTCGGGCGCGCTGATGGGCAAGCCGGCTTATTACGCGCCAGAGCAGGCGCTTGGCCGTCACGGCAGCCAGATTGACTGCAGAACCGATCTCTACGCGCTGGGCCTTATCAGCTATCAAATGCTCACCGGCAGGCATCCCTTTACGGCCTCCAATGAAATGGAGTGGCTGCTGGCGCAGGTGTTCAATGAACCGCCGGATCTGCACCACGCGCTGCCCGGCGCTCATATCCCCGCCTCCATCGAAAGCCTGATCCTGAAGCTGCTGAGCAAGAATCGCGAGGCGCGGCCTTCAAGCGCCGAGGCGGTCATTGAAGCCCTTCGCGACGCCCGGCCGGCAAAGGCAATGCTCACCGAACCCGTGGTGGATAAGCCAGCCGGCCAGCCGGCGCCCCGCCGCGGCCCCGACTTTGCGGAAGTAACCCTGAGCGACCTTAAACCAGAGGCGCCGCCGGATTTCTTCCCGGCTAGCCGGCCATCAGCCGCCGCGCCGCAACCTGATTTGCAGGCGGAAAGCTCAATGGAATCCACCGCAATTACGCTGCAACCCGAGGTTGAGCCTCTTGAGAAGCCGCTGGCAAAACCCAGGCGCAACGCCATCGCACAAGCCATGGAGCGCAGCAACGAGCGGGCGCTGCCCAATCATGGATCGGTTCTTTTTGGTTCTGGAACGCTCACCCCGGCAGCAAGGCCGCCTGCCGCCCAACCGCCAGCCGCCCAACCGCCAGCCGCCGCCAGGGCAACCAAACCCCCAAAGGGCAAGCGGGCCTGGATGGTCGCCGCAATCGCGGCGGCAATCCTGATTGCGGCCGCTGCAGGCACGGGGCTTCTGAATCCGGCAGACCTTGCGCTTACAAAACGGCTGGCCTCGAATGCCATCACACAGGTAAAACATTGGCAAGAAGCCAGCACTGACGGCGCGGCGAAGAGTCAGCAAGCCCTTCCGGCCGCTGCCACTTCGCAATCCGAAAATCCGGCGCAGCAACCATCGGCCACGCCGGCAGTTCCGCAGGCGCAGGCTGGCGCCAGGCCCGTCGCCTCACCTGCCGCGCCCTCAACGGCGTCCGGCGCTCTGGCTGGCACCAGGTCCCCGGCCGCCCGGGCGCTGCATACCGCGGGCGCACCGGCGGGCAAAGTTGCAGCCTCACAACAGAACGCCGGCGGAACTCGCCCTGCCAGGGCAGGCAACGACAGCGGATCTATCGCCCGGGCGCTGGAACGCGGTGACTATTTCTTTAAGTTGGGGGAGTATGATAACGCAATCAGCGCCTACAATGAGGGGTTGAGTTCTCATCGTAACAACAAGATTCTGGCTTCAAGAATTGAGCGCGCCATGAAAGCGAAAGCGGCTGAGCAAGAGTACTTGAATCAGTAGTGGATTTTGCGTGCCGATGGGGGAAATTCCTGCACGCGAGTGGGACGGAGTAAGTCCTGGCCGCCGGCCGGGCCGTTAAGTTAGCGCCGTGTCCGCCGGCGGGCCGCTGAAAATCCTCGCGACTATCAACCGGATTAAGAGCGCCGCCCACTCGAACGGGTTTGCCGTGATAACTGGCCTTTTTAAATTGACCTTTCTTTTTGCCGCTCTGGCTGCCCCGCAAACCGCACCGGCTCTTAAACCTCTTAGCCAGAATCAGGTTCTGGGCCTGGTTAAAGGAGGCGTGGCCACTTCGCGGATAGAATCCCTGATCCGCCAACACGGGCTGGATTTCAACATTTCAGGGTCGTTTGTAAAACAGTTGCAGCAGGCAGGCGCCGGCCCGGGCTTGATCGATGAGCTTGAACAACGCGCAGCTCGCACTACAATGCATTTGCCCGCGCCCGACACTCGCGCCCCCCAAAGCATGACCGTGTCATCACAAGTGGCGGCGATGCTGCAACAAGCCAGGCAAATGGCCGATCAAAGCAACTGGGCGGGCGCGGAAGGGATATACCGCAGGATATTGAGGCTTGATCCGTCCGACGTCGAGGCGCACTTCGCCCTGGGGCACGTGCTGAAGGAAGAAAAGAAGTTCGATCAGGCCATCGCCGAATACCGGGAAACCATCCGTTTGGCGCCCGATCTTCCGCCGCCGCATTTCAACCTGGGCAACGTGCTGGTGGCCAGAAAGGATTTTGCCGGCGCGGCGGCTGAATACGGCAAGGCGCTGCAACTGCAGCCGCAGGATGATCAGGCCCATTACGCTTTGGGCTATGCGGATTACAAAATGGGGCGGCTCACTCAAGCCATTGCGCAGTTTCGCGACGCGATTGCGCTCCAAAATTCCGACTCCGACGCCCACACCGCGCTGGGCATCGCCTATGTGGACAGCGGCCTTTATCAGAATGCGGTGCTGGAATTCCACCGGGCTCTGCGAATCAATTCCCACGACTCACTTGCCCATGCGGGCCTTGGCGACGCGCTGTTAAAGGAGGGCGACCGCAAAGGCGCGCTGGAAGAATATCGCTATGCCGCGTCGCTGGAACCGGAGAATCTTACCTACCGCAGCCAGTACAATGCGCTGCTGCAAGCGCTGAATCCCTGACCGGCCATCACTGGCGGCTGTCGAACCGCAACCCACATCCGGGTCAATCATGGTGAGCTGATAATGAGATCAAACCAGGAAATTTGCGATCAGGCTGCGGGTGCGGCAGCTTTTCATGACGATCCTCAGAATCTGATCAGGGCGATGGTGGACCTGCTGAAAAGGGAGCGGCCTTATTACAATTGGGTGGGCGTTTATCTGCTTCGCGATGGAATGCTGGAACTGGGCCCTTATCTGGGCAAGCCGACGCCCCATACGCGCATTCCGCTCCACCAGGGTATTTGCGGCGCCGCGGCCTCATCGGGAAAAACCATTATCATTGACGATGTGAACCAGGACTCGCGCTATCTGGCCTGCAGCCTGGAAACGCGCTCGGAAATTGTGGCGCCTATCCTCTGGCAGGGCCGCGTGCTGGGCGAAATTGACATTGATAGCGACGCCGCGGCGGCGTTCTCCGCCGCGGACAAGGAATTGCTGGAAGCTATTGCCGCCCTGATCGCCCCCAAGCTGGTTTGACGGGCCGCAATCAACACGCTGGCGCCTGCCAATCTGAGCCATGCGCAACATTCAGGCCATTCCGGTATAAGCTCCAACCGTATGCTTGTAAGGCGCTGCCCGATGGGCGCTTCCATGGCCCGCTATAGGGCTAAGAATCTCTACGGCAAACCTAAGCAGCCAGCCGGATAACAAATTTCCATTCCGTCCGGCGTTTGCCACAAGGGAGTATACTGTAGCACCTGCCGGCGCCCCGAGGCGCCCAGGGCCGGATTATGTGGTTAGAACCCGACGTCAGGATTCACGCACCCGAAGTTGGACGCACCTGGATCAATTGCCCCGGCTTGACCTTGCGCGAATTGCGCGGCCGCGTGGTGCTGATAGATTTCTGGGACTATACCTGTGTCAACTGCATCCGGACGTTGCCTTATGTAGGCGAGTGGCACAGAAGGTACGCGCGTCACGGATTGACGGTGATTGGCGTGCATGCGCCGGAATTTGATTTCGCGCGCAGCGCGGAAAATGTGTCGCGCGCCGTGCGCCAGTTCGGGCTGGAATATCCCGTGGTGCTGGATAACGGCTACGAAATCTGGCAGGCGTACGCCAATCGCTGCTGGCCCGCGAAATATCTGATAGACGCCGCAGGCTACGTCCGCTATTACCAGCTGGGTGAAGGCTCCTACGCCGAGACCGAGCAGGCCATCCAACAACTGCTGCGCGAAATTGATCCAAACGCTGCATTACCGCCCGTTATGGAGCCGCTGCGTCAAGCGGACGCTCCGGGAAGCGCGTGCTACCCCGTAACCCCGGAGCTTTACCTGGGTTTTGATCGCGGCCGTCTGGGCAATGACGGCGGCTATGTGCCCGATAAAGTAAATCTGTACCGCGCCGGCCAGGCCTCGATTCCCGATGTGGCCTACCTGGATGGCGCCTGGTTTGCCGGACGCCAGTTGATAGAAGCCTGTCCCCTGCCCGAGCAACCCTCCAGACTCTTTCTGCGCTGTCTGGCCGCTGAAGTAAACTTGGTTATGGGCCCGGGTGACGCAAAAGAAGCCACGCTGCACCTGCGCCTGGAAGATAACGAAGCGCTGGCTGGCGTTGCCGCCGAAGACGTTGAATCTGGCGCGCAAGGCCTGTTCATCAGCGTTCGCGAGCCGCGCATGTACCGCCTGCTGCGGGATTCCAGCGTCAGGCAGCGAACCCTTGAACTTTCCACCACCTCGCCCGGGCTGCAGGCGTTTGCCTTCACGTTCGTTTCCTGCGCGCGGCAAGGTTAAACACGGAATCTGAAATCAACCCTGATGAATGAGAAACCCATTCTCGTTGCAGCCGGCATCATAATTAAGGATGGCAAAATTCTTGCCTGCCAGCGTCCGCGCGGCGATGCTTATGGGCTCCAGTGGGAGTTCCCGGGCGGCAAACTGGAGCAAGGTGAGTCTCTGCCGGACGGGTTGCGACGCGAATTATTTGAGGAGCTGGACATTGATGCGGAAATTGGCGACGAGGTTTTCAGGATACGCCATCGCTATCCGGATCGCTTTGTGGAAGTCGCCTTTTTCGCCGTTCGAGCATTCCGGGGCGAGGTGAAAAACAAGGTGTTTGAAGCCGTTGAGTGGGCGCCGCGCCATAATCTGAATGCTTACGATTTTCTTGCCGCAGACCGCGAACTGGTGGCGCGCATTGCCGGCGGTGAGATCATTTAGCCGCCGGAGTTAACCTTAGACTATGGCAACGAAAACGAATATGAGGAGCAAGCTCAGCCTGCTGATCGCCCTGGTGGCAGGCTTATTCACTTACGCGGCTGCCGCCCGCGCCGCGAAGGCGCAGGTGGAGACCGTGGCGCCATCCGGGGCTCCGCAGTACGTGTGGGTAAGCAACGGCCGCATTGAGGGTCATCTGGCGAAGACGTACTCGCCCGCCGATGCGTTTTCGCCCGATAGTTCGACGCTTGCTGTGATAAACGATCAGAAGGTTGCCTTAATGGATCTGGCCGGGGGCGGACTGCGCAAGGTTTTGCGCGTGCACTTGGAGGGCGTTGAAAGCCTCGATATTCAATCCGCCAATTTTCTCGCCCCCAACCGCCTTTTTCTTCTCGCCAATGGCCTGGCGCTGAACAAGACAAAGGGTGTTACCGTGCGAACTCCTCCGCTGGCCTTTCAATGGGATTTGGATCAGGATGCGCTGAGCGGCAAGTTGAACGCCGTGGGCGCTGAGGGAGGCTATCTGCCCGTGCGCTTCTTCCCTCAAATCGGCTACGTGGGGCTTTACAAGCAGAGCAATTTTGACCTTTGGAATCCTGCAACAGGCCGCGGCGTGCGGCTCAATGTGGCCATGCTGGCTCACCCCCCCCATGTCTTCGTTTTCTCTCCCGACGGCAACTGGCTGGTTCTTGCGCAAATCGAAATGAACGCCACTCCGGATCCGATTGTGGTCATGGTCCATCATCAGCGTTTTGACAATTCCCTGCGCGGTCACCACGGCGCTGTGCTCAGCGTGAACTTCTCGCGCGATAGCAAGCGCGTTGTTACCGCCTGCGAGGATGGATCGGTACGTGTTTATTCCGCCCCGGATTGGAAACTTCTGGAAACTTTCACCGGCCACAATGGCCCCGTCCATTGGGCGGAGTTTTCGCCTGATGGCCAGTTTGTTGTTTCCGCGGGCGAAGATGGTACAGCCAGAATCTGGTCCGTAGGCGAGGGCAAACTGGTGCAGATGTTGAGCGAGAGCAAGGACCCCCTGCTGACGGTTTCCTTTTCTCCCAACGGCAGCTACCTGGCCGCAACGGCTGATAAAGATGTGCTGGTCTGGAAGCGCACTCCGACAAACTAACCCCTCATCATTTGTCATTCCGCGCAGCGGCCGGCGGCGCTGGCCCGCCCACATTAGAAAATCGCCTCGCCCCCGCACGCGCCGTGTCATCCTGAGTCGCGGTTTGTGCGGCGAAGGATCTCGCCCTGGCCGTTTCCGGCAAGTTGCGCCCCGGGCGTGGCGAGCAAAACCCGCGGACCTCAAAACCGGAGGACCGCGCTACCACACTCCCCCCCCCGGCCCGCGCCGCTACAGCCGGAATCGCTACCCCGCGCCCCTGGGAACGGGTTCGTAGAGCCCCGGAGGGGCGGCATAA
>VFSW01004010.1_pt1 | contig 22003 bp, 26 predicted proteins | sample 5358111 | NCBI WGS metagenome assembly VFSW01 (sample SAMN11554181, study PRJNA540505) | mine drainage metagenome | isolation source: sediment from site ElyBrook_90M | place: USA: Ely Copper Mine, Vershire, VT | collected 2017 | reverse complement strand
GACAATAGTAAGGTATATATATGTTGTCGTGTATATTATAATTAGAACGTGATATTATGGATACGAGAAAGGTAAAGGGCGAACAAATTGCAAAGACAGTCCAAATCCAAAAGCAAGGGCTTGACAAGTGGATAGTCCCTTCGCAGGCAACCAGTGCAAAATACACTGTGAACAGAATGAAAGAGGGATTTAGATGCACATGCCCCGATTATCAAAATCGGGGCGGAGAAGCGTGCAAGCACATCTACGCCGTAGAAATCAAGGTTTTGCGATGGTATGACAATGAGGGTAATTCTGGGGCAACAATAACCATCAAAAAAAGCTACCCTCAAATGTGGCATGAATACACAGAAAGCCAACTGAATGAAGGTAGACTTTTCAAGGTGCTTCTAAAGGATTTGGTTCAGAACGTAGAAGAGCCAGCAAGGATAGGGGCAGGTAGACCAAGCGTGCCACGCTCAGAAGCCCTGTTTTGTGCAATAGACAAGGTCTATTCCATGCAGTCAAGCAGACGTGCATATTCACGCTACAAAGACGCTGAAAGCAAGGAGCAGATAGGAAAAGCACCAAGCTACAACGTGATAAACATAACTCTGAACGATGTGGAGATAACTCCGATCTTAAGAGAGCTACTGCACATAACGGCTTTGCCTTTGAAGAGCGTTGAGACCAAGTTCAGTCCTGACAGCACTGGCTTTAGGACTACCAAGTTCAACGAATACTGCAAGGAGAAGCACGATACAAAGAAGAAGCATAAATTCATCAAGTGCCATGCGATTACTGGAAACAGCACAAACATAGTCGTAGATGCAATAATAAACGAGAGTGGCGGAGATAGCCCACAGTTCATACCACTTGTGAATGAGACTGATAGATTGGGTTTTGATATGCAAGAAGTGAGTGCAGATAAAGGATATAGCTCAATAGACAACTACAATGCAGTCCAAAAGGTAGGCGGAACTGCATACATACCCTTCAAGAGCAACACTACCGCACTATCCAATACTGGAAACAGAGCAAGATTATGGCGTAAGATGTTCCATTACTTCCAGTTGAATAATGAGGATTTTCTTGCCCACTACCATAACAGGAGCAACGTAGAGACTACATTCTGGGCGATCAAGGCTAAGTTTGGTGACTGCCTAAAGAACAAGAACATAGTATCACAGACAAATGAGGTGTTGTGCAAACTGATAGCTTACAATATCACTGTGTTGATAAGTGCGATGTATGAGCTTAAGATAGAGCCTAAGCTGATTTCTTCTTGAGTTCAAAATTTGCTTTTATATACAAAGCATCCTGAGTCTGATAGGATAAGTTTAGTTCTTTTTCCAATAAGAACGCTTGTAGATTGGCACGTGTTAATTTATTGAATCCGTTTCCTTTAGCCCAACTTATACACTCTTCTATAATCTTCGGTAATTGTTCTTTCTCTTTGCTTATCACAGAACTCATTACTTCCTTTTCCGCCATCTGCTTTACCTTATCCATCTTCAATCTGCTTTTGGCATCCGAACTGAATACACGTAGTCCTTTTGATTGCCAGAAAGCATCAGCAATATTGTAAAATTCAGTTAGAGAGTCAGGAAACTCTTTATATGCAAATTCTACCATTTCTTTTGCCAGTTCGTCTGGAGGTTTCTCATTAAGTTCTTTTATTGAATTTTCTCTTTGACGAAGTTCTGCCACATTTACTCTACGTCCAAGCTCGTCAATTTCCGTCTCTTCTTCCTCTGGGTTTTCCTCTTCGAGCTCTTTTTCATACCAAGAAGTAAAGGAGCTAAAAGTGTGCAGTATTCCATCATGAGTAAATCCTATGTTTATCTCTGCTATATCTTCGTTATATTTAGGATTATCTGGATGCTCATTAGGACTAAAACTTTCTCCATAGTAGATTATTTTAGCTCCTAACTTTTCTGCGAAGGATAAAAATTCCTCGTAATCGTCTCCTGCCCATTCTATACTTCCTCTGGAGACTTCATCTAAACCGCCATCTACCTCATATATAACGAATTTATCCTTATATGAGTCAAAGAACTCTTTCTTGAAATCCTCAAGTTCTCCCATGTCTTAATTTTACCCCTAAAGCCTTTTATCTCTGTCTGCTCACAAATTATCTATGTTGCTCAGTAAATGGGATTTATGAGCAGATTTATTAGCAAAGCCATCTGGGAGAAAAGCTTTATAAGTAGCCCGTGGGAATCTGATTATTGTATTGTGTAGCGTAGGTCATTATACTGTCCAATCAGTCACACGCAAAAACGCGCGAAGGGGATGCGCATAAGAACCAGAACAATCTACCTAATTTTTTGACTATTTTGAAGAGAGGAGCGATAGTAGCATGCGCAACTGCGATGATGAGCGCGTTCACTCCGGCATCTAAGATAGCTGCAGATGGGGCGAATAGCCCTATGTTCCAAAACGACGGCACCGCAACGTATTGGCACGCGCCAAGGGAGTGCAGGGCGCTTCCTGGTCAAAGAAGGGGATTGTTCATATACTTCAATGATTTCGATACATATAATGGAGGCATATCATTCACAAAGGCCCTTGACGAGATATCCTGCTCTGGCTTCAACATAATACTTCCAGAGGCGATAACCTCGCAGGGATATGCAAATTACAGGAACGGGCTGGTTGCGCAGAACCCGGATGTGTTCAACAGGGTCGGGAGTGGGAAGGATCCGATGCAGGAGCTAATAGACTCTGCAAAGGAGCGCAATGTAAGGGTATGGCCTTGGATACCAATGTTCATAGGAAATTACCAACTGCGGCGCGAGCATCCCGAATGGTTTGCCATATCTGCATATGGAAGGCATTCCAATTTCCTTGATCCCCTAAACGAAGGCGCAAGGAAGTATCAAGCAAAGATGATAGCGCACCTTGTGGAAAAATACGATGTGCAGGGGATAAATTTGGACCTTGAACTACCCATAGATCACATATCTTACTCTGAGAACGACAAGAGGATGTTTATGCATGAGAATGGGATAGAGAATATAAACTGGCCAGGGGATGTGCTGCAAAACGGAAGGTACCATGAAAGATGGCTTAGGTGGGTGAATGGCAAAATAGTCGACTTCCTAAGCGAGGTGCACAGGGAAGTGAAGAGGATAAACCCGAATGTGGTGATATCCTACGACGTCACCAGGAATCCGGATGTTGACAATTATTATAGCCATTGGCAATCGTGGGCGATGTATGCCGACGAGATGGATCCTATGGAGTACTGGAGGGACTCAGGGTTTGAGGCAAGCGACGTCGGAAACATAACAAGGCGCGATGTAAACCTTACGCGCGAGAACAGCAGGCACACAGGAGTAATCAGCATAATCGGAGGGAGCATGGATGCGACAAAGGGGATGCCTGATAGGGAATGGGAAGTTGGAGCACAGAGTGCCATGAGAAACGGATCGGACGGGCTTCTCGTGTTTGCGGACATATGCATAAACCAAAACAACCAGTGGCACGTATTTCCAAGGGTGTTTAGAAAAACTGCGCAGAGATGATTAGGAAAAGCCGCCACAATAGCCATTTTATATCTTAAGTAGCTAATTCTTCTCGTGATTTATTGGAAGTAAAGAAGCTTGATAAGGAACATTTGAGGGCTGACTTTTCCAAAAACTATCACACATACTACTCAACAGAGCTCTTCAAGAGGGAGGGCTTTTCCAGAAAGAAGTGCAAGATATGCGCAAAGCATTTCTGGAGCATTGGGGATAGGGATAAGTGCGACGATCCGGAGCACACCCCGTACTCGTTCTTCAAGGATAGGCCGGTGAAGATGGATTACGCCGGCATGTGGATAAAGTTCGCGGATTTCTTCAAGAAGAACGGCCACAGCGTGATACCGAGGTATCCTGTTGTCAGCAGGTGGAGGAACGATCTTTACTTCACGATAGCAAGCATTCAGGACTTCCAGCGCATAGAGAACGGAAAGATGAGCTTTGAGTACAGCGCAAACCCGCTAATAGTTCCGCAGATATGCCTAAGGTTCGGGGACATAGAGAACGTGGGAGTCACAGGTAGGCACCTAACAAGCTTCATGATGGCGGGCCAGCACGCATTCGGCTATCCTAAGAGCGGATATTGGAGGGATGAGACCCTAGATCTCAACTACGAATTCCTAACCAGCATACTAAAAGTAAGGAAGGAGGATTTGGTGTACTCCGAGGATGCATGGGCGATGGGGGACTTCTCAGAGTTCGGTCCGTGCCTTGAGAGCTTCTCAAATGGGCTCGAGCTTGTCAACAGCGTGTTCACGCAATTCGAATCCCAAAACGGAAAGATAAAGGAGCTTGATGGAAAGGTCGTGGACGTTGGATGGGGATTTGAGAGGCTCTTGTGGTTCTACACAGGATACGACAACATATACGAGGCGACATTTAGCGACATACTCCAGAGGATAGAGAAGAAATCGCATCTTGATTTTGATAAGGGGATGTTTAGGAAGTTTTCAAAGCTCTCAAGCGAGCTTGACGTCACTGAGAAGGGAGGGCACAGCAAGGAGATGGAGATAGTCAAGAAGGCAGGGCTTAGTGTGGAGGACTACAAAAAGAAAGTGAAGCCGCTGCAGGCGCTATATGCGGTGCTCGACCATACAAGGACGCTGCTATTTGCGATCTCTGACGGCTCTATGCCATCGAACATAGGAGGAGGATACAACCTAAGGGTGATACTGAGGAGGTCGCTTGGATTCATAAACGAGTACAATTTGGGCATAACGATCTGTGAGATTGCTGGAATGCAGGCTGAGGAATTAAAGAGCATGTATCCGGAGCTCTCAGACAACATCGACGTGCTTGACAAAATAGTCTCGATAGAGGAGGAGAGATACAAGAGGATGCAGGATAGCGCCGGGAAGATAGTGACTTCGCTTCTCTCCAAAAAGAAGAAGATCAACGAGAAGGAGCTAAAGACACTTTACGAGAGCAATGGGATCACTCCGGAATTAATAAGCACCATTGCAGCGCAAAAGGGGCTTAGCGTAGAGATGCCAGAGAGCAACTACAAGGACATAATACAGGGAGATTTTGCAACTAAGGAGAAGGGGAAGAAGATAGATATCGACGTAAGCGGGATAGAGAAGACGGAGCAGCTCTACTACAATTTTGTTGCGCAGAGCCTGGCCAAGGTGCTGCTTGCCAAGGAGAACTATTTGGTTTTGGACAAATCGGTATTCTATCCCGAGGGCGGAGGGCAGGCCGCTGAGACCGGGATAATAGAAGGCATAGAGGTAAGGGATGTGCAAAAAGTTGGAGACGTGATAGTGCATATCATGCAAAATGATATATCTAAGGATGCAAAGTTCAAAGAGGGCGCGACTGTGAAGTGCACAGTAAACCTTGAGAGGAGAAACAAGCTTATGGTGCACCACAGCGCAACGCACCTGATGAGCGCGGCGGCAAGGAGCGTGCTAGGGAAGCATGCATGGCAGGAAGGCACAAGGAAGGAGGAGGACAAGGCGCACATAGACGTTGCGCACTACGAGAAGCTAGACAAGAAGAACATAGAGGATATGGAGGACTTTGTTAACTACGCCCTCTTCAATGGGATAAGGGTTAGCGCAGTAGAGATGGATAGGGGAGTGGCAGAGAGGCAGTTTGGTTTCTCCATATACCAGGGGCACGGAGTGCCATCGAAAAAGATGAGGATAGTGATAATAACCGACAGGAGTGGAAAGGTGATAGACGCAGAGGCGTGCGGAGGCATGCACGTGATCGGAAGGGAGAGCATGATGGGGATAGTCAAGATAATAGGCACTGGCAGGATACACGACGGTGTTGACAGGATAGAATATGTGGCTGGACCTGCCGCTGCAGAATATTTCGAGAGAGAGGACGACGAGCTATCTTTGATAGCGCAATCGTTCAACACTGAGAAGTTCGCAACCGCAGCCAAGGTCGATGGACTTAGGAACTCGTATGCGCAGATGCTAAAGGATATTGACGCAATGGCCGAGACGGCCTCGGATGCGCTTGCGGAGCTGCATGCTAAATCAGCACAAAAAGAGATAGTCATAGATGTTGGGAAGGGGAATAGGAAGCTCATGAGGAAGGCAGCCGAGAAGATAACCAGCAGCGCAAAGGACGCTGTGGTATGCATAACAAACAAGGATATGGAAGTTGTGTGCGTGAGCGGGAAGGATTCGCAGGTAAGCGCGGTTGAGTTCTTGAAGAAAAAGTTCGCGGGAAGATTCAAGGGAGGAGGTTCTGAGAAGGTTGCAGAAGGGAGAGTGGAGGGCTGATTTGATGATAACTTTTTACGACTTGATAATATATCCGATACTATACATACTGCCGGCATATGTCGCAAACGGCGCACCGGTGCTGTTCGGCGGAGGCATGCCGCTGGACCTTGGGAAGAAAATCGGCGGCAAGAGGATACTTGGAGACCACAAGACGATAAAAGGATTGATTGCCGGAATATGCTCAGGAATAATAATAGGGTTTGTTGAATCGCAGTACCTTCCGTACATGCTGCTGGTTGGAATCGCGCTTAGCATAGGGACGCACTTCGGGGACCTGATTGGAAGCTTCGTGAAGAGAAGGCTGGGGCTTAAGCCAGGCGCGAGCGCGTTCCTTTTGGACCAGTACACATTCGTTGTATTTGCGCTGCTTTTCGCATCGCCAATTGGACAAATGCCTGATGTATACGGCATAATTTTTATACTAATAATAACAGGGATATTGCACAAGCTCACTAATATGGGGGCGCACATGCTCAGGCTCAAGAACGTGTCTTGGTAAAATCGCCGGATTTTTGCAAAATCGTATATGAAATGCGAGTTTTTGTAGACGTTTTAAGGGTTACATTAATAGGCTCCCAAAGAGCAAAGTATTGGTTACAATGCCGATGGATTTGGACGTAGATAGCAGCGCGGATACAATAGGATATATACTTGGCAACAGGAACGTAGAGGCCATCCTAAATTACATAGACGAGAGAGATTATGATTCGATCTATTTCTTCAACAACCTAAATAAGGATGAGTGCAAAAAGCTCAAGGGCATATTTAATGAGATAGGCCTAGAGAGGCTCGGCAACAAGCAGGTAAAGGCTGCAATCAATCTTGCCAGAATTGTGGTAACATACGAGAGGCTTGGGATAGAATTCGACAGGGATTTCTCAAAATATGCGTCTGTCAGGGAGGCGTACAATGCAATCAAGAACACATACGAACGCAGGTTCCTGGAAGGAAGGCAGGGCGAGGGAAGCTATAGGCATATGATTGATGAGAGGCATATGGTGGTCTTCGACCCTAACGACAAAGTCCTGCAGGAGGTAGCGTGCGAGCGCGTGCAAAGTTGCTTTTCGATGCGCCCTGATTTCCGATCTATATTCGAAGTCTATCTAAAGTCAGGCAGCATATTCTTACCAGTGATATTCGATACCAAGGAGAAGGAGATAGTCGGCAGGTTCACCATTGCAGTAGGCAGACGCGAATACGAGGCAGGCAACGGCACTGCAAGGCCCATAGTGGCGGTGATGAGCAAGGTTTATGCGGATTTCTACTCCGATCCCCGAATAGACAGGGATAGGGTTGCGAATGCCGTAAGGTGCTATGCAAAACGCATTGGAGCGGATCTGCAGGATAAGGGCACTTTTTGGGTGGAGGTGCCGCGTGGTAGAATAGGGATCAATGGAAGTATATACGACGATTACATAGAGGAAAAAATTGCAGGGTATAAGCATGGTGCCCAAACCGGCAGGAGTACTGACGGCATATGCATTAGGCTTGTTAGCCCGATGTGGTATGCGATAAACAAGATGGACATGCAGGAGTTCAAGAGGATGTACCTTGCCAAAGATTATGATCCAAACGAGATTTATGACGGAATTCCACTACTTCACGTAGTTGCATTTGGAGATTTTGAGGATGGGTGTTGCGACAAAAAAGTGGAGATGCTCAGCATGCAGCTCGACCATCCTGATTTGGACATGATGATAAAAGGAAGATACGGGAATATAATGCATAAGATAATATCGGGGGGTGGCGATTTACTCTTTGATACGCTTGTGAACCATAGGAATTTCGACGTAAGGTTGCTTTCTGAGAGGAATTCTGACGGATTATCACCTATTGAGATGGCTGTTAATTGTGGCAACCCACACATAGTAGCTGGAATTTTGCAAAAGGCGCAGCTTACGGAGGATATTGGCATTCTTGTAAAAGCTGCGAAGGATCTTTATGAGAGCTCTGTCCAGGGATCAAAAACACACACACTAAAGGGACTTGCAAGGCTCTTTGTGAACCCACAAGCAACCATCAGGATGGATGATATTGAATGCGCCAAAAGAAAGGAGGTACTTGAGATATTGGGCGCGCATGCGGAAAAGACAAGAAAGCCACTGAAGATGCTAAAAGCCAGCTAAGAATAATAGGATGGATGAGAACATAGACTGCCCGCTGTGTGCAACAAAGATGACTTTGATACGTGGATGCCACCTAAGATGCAGAAACTGCGGCGCTGAATTCGACTGCTCCGACAAAGGGTTTTTGTGGTGAGTTTTAGGATGTTTCCAGTTCCTCTCTTCGCAATCGTATAAGCTGCTTGTACATCGGGCTTATCCCCATGAATGCTCTGGAGATATTTTTTATTGCCTCCCGGCATTCGAGTACATAGTCCCCATATAGAATCCTGAGGTCGAAGTCCTCTGAATTTTTGCCAAGCAGCCATATGTAGTTGTCTCTTGCCTGGCTTAAGTATTTTTCAGCCAGCCTTTTGTCGTTTGCAAGAAGAAAGAGCAGGCCTGCCTCCTTATTGTAATGTGCAATAAGGTGCATCATCGCATTCTCATCGAATTCCGAGGTCATGGTCCTGGTTGCCTTGGACACCAGTATAGTTGCGATATTTCTGTACCGTGTCTTTCTCTCACCTGCGGACATGGATGGATCTGGCAGAGTATCCTGGATGAATTTGTTGGCCTCTTTTATCATATTATTTGCATCTTGCATTGTCTTCTTGGTTGCGAGCATTTGTATCACGGTTTTGATTGGCTTGGGCGTTTTAAATAGTTTGCTGCGTGTTTGTCTATAAAACCGATGAGAGATAAGTGACCAAGGGCAGCAAGTTTATCAATATTGCAGCAAGCACTGCTACCTCTATGAAGTATAGCACGTTCATCCTCTTCTTCATCTCAAGGCCGTATATTCTCCATCCATCAAATCCAGGAATCGGCAGCAAATTGACTGCCGCTATTGAGAAGTTCAGCAGGAACAAAAGCCCGATTAGTACAAAAATTGAGTAGGCAAATGAGTATAGTAGGTTGTTTTGCCTGACCATCGTCGTATCGTATGCGTATATCCCGAGTTTTCCATGCGAATTTGTCCGTATGTTGTAGTCGCCCATGTTGGTGCGCACGTTCAGGATCGAGTATGGCGGCAATGAGGATTCTATCGCAGTTACGTTTGCGACGCTGGATATGCTTTGGTTGTTTATGCTAAGCAGATATGATCCGGTAGATATGACATTGTATGCCGGATAGCCCTTCTCTACACCGTATATCGATACGGCATTGATCGTGATCGCCGGAACTATGTAGTATAGGAAGAGGGCCAAAAGTACAAGGCATATAATGGTTGCAAGGAGGTTGGCAGAGACCCCGGCTATAGATATCCTGTTCTGCTCAACCGCGCTTAGCTTTGATACCTCCTTTTCGTTGGGCTCGACAAACGCGCCTATTGGTATCACTCCAAGAAGGAAGATGAGCCCTGTGTTCTTTATCTTGATCTTTGAGATCCTTGCAAGTATTCCGTGCGAGAACTCGTGTATGACCAGGATTATTGCGAGCGAGAGTATTCCTGCGAAGAGTGGTATTGTGATTCCTGGAATTAGCGGAGCCACTCCGGGTATTTGTGAGTTGATCGCATTGTACGTGCCGGAGTAGTTGTAGTGACCGTTGACAAGTTGTATCGATGATACGGCTGCAAGTATTATGCTGAATGCATTTGCGAAGAGCACGAACGGAACCAATAATGCGACTCCGCCTATCAACATCAATATTAACAGAGGCGCAGTCGCGATGTTTAGGGATGATATTTGCAGCTGCGTTGTTGCACTCGGGGAGAGCAGCGAGAGGATGCTTTGTATCTGGGGGATGTTTATGAATTTGAGAGGTATGATTAACGATGGCATCACGACAAAGAAGATGAAGAGTAGGGTCAGCATCCCCAAAACGAACATTTTCTTATCCATCGTCTTCCTAAACAGGGGATATGCGATAAGCCCAAGGCTCACTGTCAGCCCCCAGTCTGCGAATGCATTCCAGAAATTTATATTCCTCTTTGCTGCATTGTCTATGAATTTTATCCCGACCTTTGACCTTAACATGTAGAGGCTCAGCCCAAGCGATGCGACGTCGCTGCGGGTAATCAGGATGTATATTAGGATTATGACTATGATTAAGGAGATTTTGGTTGTTGTGCTCAGCGCCCCGACAAGCAGTATTATTGCGATTAGTGCAATAGACCATATCAGTACGTTGCGGTTTACCTTTGGCTTGTCGGATTTTATCTCTTCTTGCGCTATTTGATCGCCCCAAAGTCCAAATAGCCGCCTAAGATATAATAATCAGAGCAGGGCTATTAGGATTTGACTGCTCCTGAATTCTTTATAGTGTTTACCTGATTTAGTGCCTGGTACGTAGCTATTGCGACGTTGTATGTGTCCCTTGTCCTTCCTCTCGAGAAGCTCCACGCATCCTTGACTCCGGCAAGGACCAGCACGTTCTTTACGACCTTGTTTGCAACCACTCCTACTCCTCTTGGAGCGGGCTTTAGTATGACAGCCGCGCTTCCGCATTTTCCTGTGACCCTCATCGGAAGAGAGTGCTGCGTTCCGCAGGCGCATTCCCAGGATCCGCATCCGAACTTTACTGATATCATGTTCATCTTAGCATCCTTTATCGCTGATGCGATTGCCGGCTTTACCTCGACGTCCTTTGCGGTACCGACTCCAACGTGTCCGTTGTTGTCTCCGACCACGGCAGTCACCCTGTATCGTTGCTTTCGGCTGTTCTTTGTCATTCTCTGAACGCTTGCTATCTCTATTACCTTGTCAACCATGTTTGGCACAAGCGAATCTATTATTTCGACTTCCTTGATCGGCTTTCCCATCGCGAAGATCTGCTCGATCGATGTTATCTCCTTGTTCTTGACCATCTGGCCTATCTTTGTCTTTGGCGTCCATGCGTCTACGTTGCTTATCTCTGTTTTTTCTTCATTCGCGTTGAATCTCAATTTCAAAACATACACCTTACTTTGAGCTCTTTATCTGCCCGGCCACCTTCCCGAAAAGGCTCGGCAGATCCGAAACCTTAACGTTATTCTTCGAGTATTTGCTGAACTGGGTCTTGTTCTTTTGCTTCTCAGATGCGAACTTCGCTATCTGCGAGCCATCGTAAACCTTGCCCTCTATATCAAATGTTCCCTTGAGCTTTAGGCCGTTGTCTACGCAGCCCTTTGCGAACACGAATGGGATAGATCCCTTTGTGCTTGCGCTAAGTCCCACATCGAGAACGTACTCATGGTTCCCGAGCTTCTTTGCATTATTTGCAAGCAGCATACCTGTCAGATACGCAGTCGGCCTATTCGCCCTGCTCGGCCATCCGTATGTCTTAAGGGCGCTCGAATCGACGCTCGCCTTGACCACGTCACCCTTCTCGGTGTATCCGATTATCTGTGCGCTTATCCTAGTGTTGGATTCCCTGACAACCACCCTGTCCAAATCGCTCTTGACCAGGGCTAGCCTCTTCTTGTAGTTTGTAAGGGAGCTTATCCTTCTTCTGAATTTTGGTTTGAACATATTACTCGTACCTCTTCTTTGCATTCTCGCTTATTTTCTTCATCTCTTCCTCTGTTACCTGCACGCCGTTCTCCCCGAGCCTTCTGAGCAGCGATGCCTTGTCCGGGAAGAAGTTTCCCTTTATCAGCCCGTAGAACTGGTTGTAGGATTTCGTGTCAAGCTTCTTCATATCCTTTAGTTCCCTTAGCAGCGTCCTTTGGGACCTCACCTTCTTCTCCCACGTAAGGCCGCCTCTTGCTTTTCGAGTTCCCTTTCTCTTTCCTGGGCCTCGCCTTCTTCCTTCGTCCCTCTTTTGCTTGAGCACCTTTGCATTTATGCTCTTGTTCTTCTTTGCTTTTGTTGCATATATTGATCCGTTGCTTATAAGCGCCCTTATGTCATCTCTTGTTATTGCCTTCTTTGCATCTGAAACCGCGTTTGGGTTTATCCTAACCGCGCTCTCTCCCCTTCCTAGCAGCTTGCTTGCAGTCCTCTTTGCGAATCTAAGACCCATTTTGTGACACCCGATTTACAATCCTTATTCTCTCCTTGTCCGCGATCTTTTGAAGAATCATCCTCTTCTTTCTTGAAACGTCGGCTGCGAACCTTGCGACGTGGTTCTCCATCTGGATTAGCGTTAGCAGCTCTTTCTCGTTGTGCACCAGCACCTCCTTCTTTCCGTCTGGCCTTGCGAACCTTATGCTCTCGCTGTTCTTGTATCCTATTCTCGGCCTTGCGCCGTATCCTTTAAGTTGCTCTCTCTTCTTGTTGTCTATACCCCTTTGCTTTCTCCATCTCTCCGGGACTTTCTTGCGGTGCTTTGCGCCGAAGTTTGGAACATTGAACTTTGGATGGTATTTCTTCTTTATCATGATATTCATTCCTCTAATACCTCGTATATTCCATCCTGGAACACTCTTGAATCATAGCCCTTTGTCTCGCAGGCCTTTGTTATATTTGCAATTGTCTGTCCCACGTCGTATGCGTCTGACCCCTTTATCGTTATGTCCTGGCCCTTGACCTCGACCTTCGTGTCGCCGACGACATTTGCCTCCCTTGCGAGCCTGCTTCCGAGTATGTTCTTTATGAACAGCTTCTTTCCCTTGTTGTCGATTGATATCGGAAAGTGCGAGTACACAATCTGCATCTTTGCCTCTATTCCATTTTCCACCGAGACGAATGCCCTCTTCACTTGGTTCTCAAGAGTGGTCTGCATGTACTGCGACATCTTTGCAAACTGCTTGCTTGCCGGATGGCTTATCTCGAGCTTGCTTCCTGATAGCTTCACTGACATGTACTTGGGATTGAACTTCTTGGTGGCAGAGCCGGCCTTTCCCTTGATGGTTATAACGTCCCCATTAATCGAAACGTTTACTCCGCTAGGTATCTCGAGTTCTGCCATTTAAATCACTAATAAACATATGCGAGCAATCTTCCTCCAGTCTTGTTCTCCTTTGCCGACCTGTTAGTCATTATCCCTTTTGGTGTCGATATGATAAGTATCCCGAAGTCCTTGCTCGGTATGTATCTTGTCTCGTACTTTTGGAGCTCCTCGAGCCTGACAGCGAACCTTGGCCTTATTACGCCGATCTTGTTTATCTTCTTTGCGAGCGTGACTGTGAGCTTTGGCGCGTTGTTATCCTTGAACGCCTCGTAGCTGTCTATGTATCCGTTGCTTTGCATCACATCCAGCACCGTCTTTATCAGCTTCGTGTCCGGCACTATGCAAGTGTCCTTTCCGACCATCTCGCTTGTCCTTATCGTGTTGATTGCGTTTGCTAGTAAGTCCACCATTTGATCACGAATATTTCTTGAACCCCAAATCCTTTGCCACTTCCCTAAAGCACCTTCTGCAGATGTACTGCTTGTAGGACCTGATCAGTCCCCTTGAGTTTCCGCATATCTTGCACTTTCTCAGTCCGCGGCCCTTGTATTTCAATTCATATTTGACTGGTATCAAAACACCTTATTCTGCCATCTTGGCATTGAAGTTCTTTGCCATGTACTGCTCGATCTCCGCAGCGCTTATTATGTTGTGCCTATGCGGTATGCGAGAGCCCTTTCTCTTCTTCCTCTCGACCCTTTTTCCAGGCCTTGAGAAGCTTACATTTACGTGCATTCCAAGCATCCCTATCTTTGGATCGTACTTGACTCCGCTTATGTCTATGTACTCCTTTATACCAAAGCTAAGCGAATTTGTGGTTATCGCATTTTGCTTAAGAGTATTGTTGTTTGCATCGAGCGTCTTCTTGAGTATCTCCTTTGCTTCATCCCCTCTTAGCGTGACCACTGCGGCAATTACTTGGCCCTTTCTTAGGCGAAGTGTCGGGTCCCTTTTCTTTGCTGCCCTTGTTGCTGCCTCGTGGTTTGTCAGCTTCTTGAGCAGGGCCTTTGCATTAGGCAATTGGTTCTCGTTTGAGCCTATTCCGATGTTTAGAACTACCTTGTCTATGCGTATGTTCCTCATGATGTTGTTGTTTGAAGATTGATCCAAAGTTATGCACCCACTGCTATAATGTTCTCGATAGTGGTCTCAAAGCGCTCCTTTCCTGCGTCTATTTCTGCAGTAGCGTCCCTCACCATCGTACCAGGCTTTAGCGACTTTATGCTGCCATGCGCAGGTGCGTGGACTCCCTTGTAAACAACGCACTTTGCTCCTGGCTCGAGTTTTATTATCCCCTTGATCTTATTTCCGGAAAGTGTCACAGAATCGTTGACCTTGACATTCTTCTCTGCAGGCAGTATGTTTCCATTGTGAAGCCTTATCATTTGCTTTCCTTTCTTTGTAACGTACTTTCCTACAACCTTGTATGCAATCTCCTCTGCACCTTTCTTCTTGTCGATTTTCTCTATGCTGAATACCCCGTATCTTCCCACCCCTATGCGGTAGTGCTCGTCGCTGTCCTTGAGATGGATTATATCGTTGAATCCCACAGGGTACTTCTCCTCCTTGACTACCTTGCCGTTCACGAATATCTTTCCCGCCTTTAGAAGCGCCCTTGACTCGTTTGAGTTTCTTGCCACATTGAGCTTCTCCTTGAGAACTGTAGTTATTGCAATGCTTAAGTCTCCAAAGTGCCTCCCAGGAGCAGGTTTCACTACGTATGCGCTTGTTTTTCTCTCTATTTTCATATACTTGCTTGCTGCAAGGCGCTTTATGTGGCGGTTGTTTCCTTTGTTTGACATCTTAACACATCATTTCTTCTTGAACGCGTTTACCTTCTCGTTTCGCAGTTTGTCTGTGAGGTCGAGATCCGTTATGTAAACGCTTGAAGCATAAATTGGGATAGGTATCTCCTTGTTCTTTGCGGTCTTTCTTGTTATAGTTTCTATTGTCACCTTATTTTTCCTTAGGTCGACGGTGTTTATCTTCCCGCTCTTTCCTTTGAATTTTCCTTTCATGACCTTGACAGTGTCACCCTTTCTTGCCTGCATGCTCCTCTTCTTTATCCCGAGCTTTTGCTGCAGCTCTTTTGTGAGATGGAGGTGCAGAAACTTCTGCCTCTGATGCATGCTCGCATTGAATCTGAAGTATCTTTGTTTTCTAGGTTTTGCGCTCTGTATCATTCAAACAACCCTTGATGCGATCCCTGCGGCCTTGACAAATCTCTCGACGACCTCCCTTGCAACGGCGCCTTTTATCTCGGTGCCTATCGGCAGGTTGTCGTCACTTACCATTATTCCAGCGTTGTCCTCGAACTTGACCCTCATTCCGTTTGCCCTCCTTATCTCTTTCCTCGTCCTGATTATTACGACTCTCACAGGCTTTTTGATGTAGGTCGGAGATCCCTTTATCACGCTTGCGCGTACGATGTCACCGATTCCGGCAGCGGACATACGGCCCTTCCTGCTTCCCTTTCCGATTATGTGGATCATTCGAAATACCAATGCTCCGCTGTTGTCGGCGCACGTTATCACTGCCCCAGGAACCAGGCTCTTTGATACTTTTGCTGTTAATGCTTTCATGAATATCACTATGATTTCTTCTTTATGATACCGGTTACTACAAACGACTTGGTCTTGCTTATCTTCCTTGACTCTGCGATCTTGACGGTGTCGCCAGTTTTTGCCCCTATGCACTCGGAGTTGTGCGCAGGTATCCTAGATCTCTTCCTGAGGGATCTTTCGTATTTGTAGATGAATTTGGTGTATTCTCTCTCGACAATTACGGTCTTTTTGGCCTTGTCGCTTACCACCAGTCCTTCGAGCTCTGCTCCCCTAGTCCTTATTCCCCCGTGTATGGGGCAGTGCGGATCTGTGCATTCTTGTGCCATTTTTTCACTCGTGTCTTCTCTTGTAAAACTTCATTGCCTTCTCTATTCTTTCATCGGGCCGAAAGTTTATCTCAATTCCCTCTACGACAAAAGACTTCTTGCCGGCGTAAAACCTGAATTTAGAGGTCTTCTTTATTACCCTCTTTGCGCCGCTTTTGGTCTCTATCAATAGAGTATTCTTTGTTTCGTCCACTACATTGCCTAAAAGACCAGATTGCTTCTTGTCTTTGCTGGCAATTACCTTGACCTTCAAGCCTATTAGCTCATGGAGAACTATATTCCTGTTATCATACACCATCGTTGGTTTCCTCGCTGAATGTATAATAATTCTCTCCCAAAAAGCGAAGCTTTCTGTCAAGGAGACATAATATAATTTAGCATATTGGTATAAAAAGCATTCGCATATTTTACAGAGGCACATGTCAAGATTGCCAAAATGCGAAAATGCTGGCAAATTAAAGCGAATAGGAGATATGGGAAGGGACTTTTTATTTTTACTTTATAACTACCTTGTCGTTCACGTCGACTATGCGATCTATGCTGTAGACTATCGGGTTGCCAAAGCTCGTGTTGACGAGTATTAGGCCGCGCTTTAGGTCCACCTTGCTTGCCTTGCCTATCATCGCCCCAAGCTCGTTTATCACAAGCTTGTCCTTTATGCTCTTTGAGGCAATCGCGCTTCTCTTGAGCATGTTTGTGGCTATCGAGATCGCAATGCCTATTGCTATTGCCACTATGGTGTAGTCCACCAGCTGGCTAAAGTACATCTGGCCTATTATCCATGCAAGGAAAGAGTATGCAAGTATCCAGAGTATTACAGACGAGCTGATGTAGTTTCCGTACTTGAAGCTCCTGAAGACGTACTTGCTCCCTTTCACGTCTATTATCCTGCCCACCAAGTACAGTATCAGTGATACGGGCATGAGCAGAACGAAGCCCTCGAATGCAGATGCGTAGTTTTGCAGCACGTTGTGAGATATCTGAGACTGCACCGTGAAGTTGTTTGCAGCTATGAATACGCTTGCTACGAAGAAGACTATTGCACTAAGGTAGAATGCAAAGCTCATCCTATCTATGCTAAATCCAAATCCCTTAAACGAGTTTATCACTGTGTTCTCTATGCCAAATCCCTTCATGGCAAGGTATATTCCTATAAGCCCTAGCGGAACCTCCCAGCCCCACCCGAAAGAGTAGCTTATGGCAAACAACAAGAGCAGCACTGCGGGTATTCCGAAGAATATCCTTGCATAGTGAGGCTCCTTGAGCTTCTCTATCACGACGAAGTAAGTGTTCTCGAGCTTCTCCGCCTGCTTCATTGTGACTATCTTCACTCCGTTTATCTTTATCCTGGACTCGATTATCGGGAGCACCTGCTCATCGCTTGCCCCGTCTGTCACGAAGACGCATGCGTCGGCCTTGTACTGCTTTAGCACAAGATCTAGTTGCCTTGAAACCTCCCTTCCGGCGTCGTAGCCCTCGAGTTCGGATCCTGTGACCGTCGCTACGTTTACTATGTATCCTTCCTTCTTGAGCTCGTCGTATAGCTTCACAGCCTGGAACATGGTGTTCGAGTCTGTCTCCTCGGGATCCGCAAGTATAAGCTGGTTTGCTGCACTGAGATTCTGGGTCCTCCCTAGAACCGGCCCGCTTATCTTCGTCTTTCTGTAAAGGTCGTTATCAACGTCTATTGCTAGCACTAGCAAACGCTCGGTCTTGTCCTTGTTTTTCATCCTTAATTCGGGCATTATTGATCAGCACGAATAATTGGAATCTCAGCTTTATATTAGTATCTATGGATCAGAGTATACGACGTTATAGTTGGTTATTTGAGCACAGAGTTTCACAGATAGCTTTATAATCCTATTTTTGTGATATATTCCGTAGCGACCGTTTCAGAATTTTGTGCATCACAGAAAAGATATTGCACAATACCCAACATAGTAGATATAATGACACTTCCGCACGCAAAGAGCAATGGAATCTGGATAGCAAAGCAGAGCGGCAGCATAGAGAAGAATGCAGTGAACACTGTGCTGCGGGACAGCTGGCAGCAGACTCTGAAAAAGAACTCTCAGATCGCAGATTTGCTCGAATCCCACGTAAGAAGGATGAGGACGCTTTTTGGAAACATCGATTACGAGATCTACGTTGTCGAGAACATACTTGCAAACATCGGCAATGCAAGCAGGGACGAGGTGGAGAAGTACCTAAGGTTCGTCGAGGCGCTGGCTTTTGGATATGTCAAGATGCTTGGAAAGGATATTGCAAGCATAACATTGCACGGCGTTGTCGCACGCTCACGGAGCGTAAAGGCGATAAGCAAGTATTACAGGTCTATGACCCTCTCGCTTGGCAGCAAGACCGACAGGCTCAAGGCGAAGTACGAATCAAGAAAGGGCAAGATAAACAGGATGAGCTACAATCTCAAGATCAGGGAGAGGAGCTTCTTTAGCTTCCTTGACTCAAACAACATACGAAGGCTAAGATACAGCATAGACAAGAGGAGCCAGAGGCTTTCAAAACTCGAGGCCCAGATAATTGAATATGCGACATTGCAAAGCAACATCCAGACGGTTCTAGACAGGTCGCAGTTCATAAAGGAGGACTAATTTCGCGGCATCAATAATCAAACGTGGACTTTATGCGCTCTTTGCACTTTGCGTGGAGGAGCCTGTATTCTTGCAGATCCTTTGTTATGAAGTCGGATAAGGACTTTCCCTTGTCTAGGTACTCAAGCATGACATCTGTTGTTCTCCTCCTTTCAAGATTGTTTGACTTTATTAGTTTCTTGAGTTTAGGGAATTCTATGTCGCCATAGAACAGCAAGCTAACGAAATCTATGATGTCTTTTTGGAGCTTGGTGTAGTCGTTGCTGAAATAACCCCACACTTTGAGCAGCAACAGCATCTCCTTGTTTACCACCTTCATATTGTGTATCCGCGTATAATTTGAGAGTATGTCTTTCGTCTTTAGGGGCAGGTCTTTGTCGCTAAACTCCGGAAGGAATATATCCACTACAACGCCATTTATTTTAGTATAATTTATGTTGATGTTTGGATATTTGTCGATTCCATATTTCTTGAAGTAGTCCAGATGCACGTAGTCTATGGCGATATCTATATCCATGCTCTTTTGCGTATTCACGTAAGAATAAACCGCCCATCCGCCTATCAGTACAAAATCTACTTCCCTTGAGAGATCGTGCAGCACATTTAGGCTTGAATCTACCCTTTCGCTATAGAATTGCCTTGCCATACATATCATCCATTCGTTTTTTGAGCTTGTTTAGGAATTCTGACGCGTTCCATTCTTTATTATTCCACAGATCGACATAAACCTGAGATATTGAAACGGAATTCTTTACTAGCAGCCCTCGATCTATAGCTTCTGCAAGCACAGGGTCTGGTTTTAGTATCACTAGATTAAAGTAATCTGATTTTTGTGACAGCCGCTGCTCAGGAAATCGAATTTTGATCTGTTTCAATCCTTTTTCAGTAGCATAGGCGTATACAGTGCTATAATCTGCAGCGTCATTTCCGAAAAGCAAGGTGTATGCCGAATAACACGTGAATGCACACTCGTGCGGCATCCTCTTCTCTATTTCATCCTCTTTCTCTTTGACATATGTTCTGTAGACTATATCTTTTTCAAAATTCCTTAGGACCGCCCAGAAGTTGATAAGCTTTTCGAAGTTTATAACCGTGAAGGACCTTTCCGATTTTGATACTGCGCCTATGCTCTCAAGCGGTTTTATTGCGAGGCTTACAGTGTTGGGGGATATGCTGAGTGCTCTGCCGATATCGCGCATAATGAATTTTGAATTTTTGTTCTTTAGGGAAGTTTCGAGTAACACGCGATAAACCATTTGGTTTTTGTGCATTTTATCTGTCCTATTAATTTAATTTTTATTTATATACTGTCCTATAATATTAGGACAATATAAATATATAAAGTTTTAGATTTAGGACAATCTAGAGGGGGAAGGAGATTAGATCATTTAATTCCGTTTTCTTTCATTGTCTCAGCTAGGGTGGGAAGGAATGGGCCCGCAGGGAATCGAACCCTAGATCTTTGCAATGTGAATGCAACGTCTTACCACTCGACTACAGGCCCAGTTTGAAGTATTTAGTTTTTTGTAGCAAATATAATATATTGCTGTGGTTGCATGTCAAAATACTACACTGGAAGCGGGGACGATGGAAGCACCAGGATACTTTCAGGGGACAAAGTGCCAAAGGACAGCGCGATCGTAAACGCGATTGGAGACGTTGACGAGCTAAACAGCAGCATAGGCGTCGCAATATTCTATGTTCATGACGACCAGATACGCAACGAGCTCAAAGGAATACAAAATACCCTATTTTCGATAGGTGCGCTGCTTGCCTCATCGCTCAATAAGACAGAGTCTAAATCGTTTGGTGTGGGCAAAGAGGACATAGCAGCACTTGAGGAGAGCATAGAGAAGATGAACAAGAAGCTGCCTGAGCTCACAAAGTTCGTGCTGCCTGGAGGATCCGAAGCATCTTCGCATCTGCATGTCTCAAGGGCGCTAGCAAGAAGGGCTGAGAGGAGCATTGTGGGCTCCAAAAAGGAGTTCAAGATAAATGAGGACGTTCTAAAATATGTCAATAGGCTCTCATCATTCCTGTTTGTCGCAGCGCTATACATAAATTATACTAATGGGATAGACGAGAACAATCCAGTTTACAAGGAATAGGATTAGTCATACGCGCTGGGAATTTTTTAGTTTGATTAGGTAGTCCCTCTTTAGTTTTGAAAATTTATTCTCGTCTAAGTTTATGTATTTTAGGTCCTTTCTATCAAATCCCTCCAATATAGATACCAAAAGACTCATCAGATTGCTTATTTCATAGTCTTTCAGTATGCCTGCGAGTCTGTTTATTTCAAGTCCGGAATTGAAGAGCAACCCTAGTATGTCTATTGCGTCTTTTCTTCCTTTGAGGCTCTTTATCCTATCTTGAGCAGCACCAAGCTTTAGGGTCATGAGCGCTTCGGGAGTCGGCGTTTTGAACCCTCCAGTTTCAAATACAAACTTGGAGACTATGTCTTTTGGAGGTATAGTGAGCGCTGAGTAGTTTGGCAGGTATATGTCTATGTCGTATTTTTCCAATTTTATCTCATACTTGCGCAATCTTTCATTTTTTATCAGCCTGTATTTGCTTTCCAAATGCCTTAGCGTTTCGTAGTTGATTATGATATCGATGCCCTTTGACTTCTGGAGCTTTGTGTGCAGATACACGGCCCATCCTCCTATCAGTACAAAATCGAACTCCTTGCTTAAATCTTGCAGGCCCTGCCAGCTGGCCTGCGTAATATCGTTATTCCAAAATTCGCTCATTTGACCAGCCTCGCATAAAGCGCATCTGCAAAGTCCTTTGCGTACCATTCTTCCATGTTCCATAGATCCACGAAGATTTGCGCAGGGCACACTGACGTTTTTTCGATGTGCTTTAAGGTAATTGCATTTTCCATGTCAGAATCGCATTTGAGAACCATAACATTTGGCCTTTTTGCATTCTGGGGGAATCTTGCTTTTATCTCCTCTAGTGCGTCTGCAGTAGCGTACGTGTATATCTCGCTATAGTCTGCAGGGACTTCCCCAAACAAAAATTTGTATGCGCTATATCCTGTGAAAGCTATTCCTTGCGGCATGCTCCTTTCGATGTCCACAACGCTTGCCTCAACCCTTGTGCTGTATACTATGTCTTTCTTTAGGTTCCTATGCGTAGCCCAATACATCAAAATTCTATCAAAAGCCACGACCTCAAATCCCTTTGGCCTGATCTTTATCGCATTTATTTGGCTTAGGCTGCTTACAGTGGCATTGACTATGCTAAGCGAGAGATCAAACTGCCTGGAGATCTCAAGCTGGGTAAACCTGTTTTTGCCTTGTGCAAAATTGCACCCTATGTATCTTAGCAC
>VFSW01004009.1_pt1 | contig 22003 bp, 24 predicted proteins | sample 5358111 | NCBI WGS metagenome assembly VFSW01 (sample SAMN11554181, study PRJNA540505) | mine drainage metagenome | isolation source: sediment from site ElyBrook_90M | place: USA: Ely Copper Mine, Vershire, VT | collected 2017 | reverse complement strand
TCCTCGTCCCGCCCCCTCACGTCTCCGGTCATGAGACCGACGTCTTGGAACTCCTCGCTCAGCTCCCTATACTTCTGGTTGGAGAGCGCCTTGAGGGGCGACGTGTAAATTACGCGCGTCCGGTCCCTTGAGTCGAGGTCAGTCAGGAGGTCGGAGCCTGATCTGCGTGTGAACGGGTTGCATTACCTGAGAGCCATGGCGAAGGCGTATTCTGCAACCACAGTCTTTCCGGCAGAGGTGTGGGCCGCCACCAGCACCGAATGCCCTGCGGCGACACACGAATCAGAAACAAGGCCCATGCAGCGCTCCGTGCGCATGCGCTCGCCTGCTTCCAGCGCGTTGATGGCCGTCTGCTGGAACGGGTCGAGGAGGAACGGGTACTCCCTCGCTGGCGGCCTACCGGATGCAGGCGGCGGCGAAACGGACCCGCTGATGCCTGGCGGCCAGGCGACTTCATGCGTGCACGATTTGCCGTCCGTTTCGATCAAGTTGGCCCCTGCCGGAAGAGCCGCCACGCGATCGTCAGCCAAGCGCAGGTTTTTACTAGCTCCCTCGTCTGCGATGGTGTCGGGCTTCCTCTTTCTGTCCATTGTGTTGCTGTGTTGAAGACACACACACGTTATTTCCCTCCTAATTTGAAATTGATTAAAGTCCTGATCTTTGATATGAGACTATGACGATGGAGTTGCAGCTCCTGGTCATCATGGCGCTTTGCATGCATGCATGCTCGGCGGGCGTAATCGTCGAGGCGGAGAGCAAGCCTTTTGTGGCGAGATCAGAGTGCATGAAGCAGGAATCTGCCAAGCAGAGAATAGCGGTAGTGAACGGGGTTTCATTCCATTTCGAAGTGCTGGCTGGATTGCTGCATATCCTCAAGCCGTATGAGAAGAGTGTGGAGGTGTTCCTGTCGCCATGGATCCAAAAGGAGAACTATGACGGTAAGGGAAGTACCTGCGTTTCGCTGTCAGAGAAAGAGAGAGAGAAACCTCCGTGTGACGCCACAGGGGCCAAGGATCTTTTCAAGTGGTCCAAAGCAAAATTTCGCAGCACAAATGCAAACCTCCGCTCCCTGCCGTTCACGTACGGCCTGTGCATCCTTGTTAGCACCGACTACGAGCTGGATGCCAACAGGAGACTCTTGGAGCAGATGCAACCTCGCACGACACTTGCGATCGTGCACAACTCCGATTACTCCGAAATGGGCGCGCTGCTCAACCTGTCAAAGAACATCACGATGGTCACGTTGTCGCCTCACGTTGCAGACAGTCTGGCAAAATCCACGGGCAGACCAGTGGATTGGTTCTTGCCGGTGAGTGGCGATATGGCCTTCTCTTCGCGTTCGGGCTATGTCCGAATCCTCCCGAATGCTCTTCAGATTTACCCGCTAAGACCAGATCCGGACTGCACAACCTCGAGTGGTGCAAATGAGCTGCTCGGAAGTGACTGCCTGAAAGGCTTCTCTATGCAGGGAAAGTTCAGTAACCTGCGAAGGTGATGGCCTTCCTCTTGCTTCTGCTGTTTCTGTTCTCGTGTTGCCTGCTTTTAGAGGAACAATTTGTGTCCCTCTTTCACAGGAACTACACAGCCATGTGGAACCAGATCGCGAGCCATGTAAAGGCCATGGATGATGACCCACAGGTCAAGAGCCTGTTCCACATGAATGTTCTAGGTACGTTGTCCCCCAAATGGAAAGCACATGCTGCTAATCATGCTCCTGATCAACAGGCAAGGGGCCGGACAGGTTGAATCTCCCTCCAGAACTCCAGAGCAGGGTCACGGTGCACCGACGTCTCCCTTTTGAAGCCTTTTACACAGTCATCTGTCACACCTTGGTGAGAGGAGATGTTGGATCGCTCGCTTCTTGATCTACACCGACTCAACTGCCCTCTTTTCAGGCTCTCGTGCCCTCTCTGGCAAGTCCGAATTATTTTATATCAAAGTTTTCGAGCACCATCATCACGTCCCTCAGCACCGGCACGCCGATCATCGCCACCAGCAAGTTGCTGGCGGCCTACCGATTCCTGACGAAGGATTCCGTCTTCTTTCAGGTCGCGCGCATCTCGTGAATGTCATGCATGCCGTTGTTCGTCTTGTTCTGCTGAAGTCTTCCGTCCTCTCGCAGGATGATGGTGAAGAGGAAATAGATGCGATGCTGAGGATCACAAGGATGCCTGCCGATCAGATTCAGGCCACGCGAGATGGACTGAAAACCCTCAGGGAGTCGCTCAATCAGAGGAGTTTTGTGATGTTGGATGAGCTGATAGACGCCACGTGCAAGGAGAAGAGGAATTGAGTCGAATTGAGTTACGCATAAAACTCCGTACTTTTATTGGGGCCGCGTGTGCGTGTACAATCAAACACAAATATCGCAGTCTCCCTAACCATCGGCCTTAATCCGTTCATGCGAACAAACTAGAGACACATCGTGAGAACTCAAACTCAATGGTGCGTTGCAGTGAGATGGTGTTCGCATCTCGACCCTCCTTTGAGCCGCCCCCGCTTTCCAGAGCATTTACTGGGAGACCCCGGTCGTGGATGCGGCTCACGCTCCTTCTCCCCGCTCCGGCCACTCGTTCACCTGCGTGGGCGAGCGCTTTTTCATCTTTGGAGGATGCGGCAAGGCCAGCGGGAAGGCGCAGGCCTTCAACGATCTCAAAGAACTGGACACGCAGGTGCCGAGCCATCGCTGCGATCGCGTGATGATTGCGAAAATGACTCTCTCACGCCGCGTGATTTCCTCTCTCTCACAGGATGCTGACGAATACAAGTGGAAGGAGATGCAGATTCCCAACCCCCCGCCTCCTCGCGCAAGGCACTGCGCTCTGGCGGTGCGTGCCATGCTCTGCTCCGATGGGGTCGGGCATGCTTGACACTCTGCGTCCCTCGTAGCTGGACGACAAGCATCTCCTGATCTTCGGCGGCCTCAACAAGCGCGCACGCTACAATGACGTGTGGGTCTGCAACGTCGAGGAGAAGACGTGGCAGATGATCGACGTCATCCCCGACCCCGAAACCGGCAAGCCTGATCCCCGGGCACACTTCTCGGCCACCCGCTTCGGCAGCCGCATCTTCATCTTTGGCGGCTACGGCGGCTGCGGGCAGGTGTACGGAGACACGTGGGTGCTGCACACGGCCAATGGAGAGTACCGCTGGGAGGACCTGACCACCAAGATCACCGGAACCGGTGAGCGTCACGGGAGAGGGAGTGTGTCGGACGGAGGGAGGAAAGGAGGGAGGGATAAGAATCGTTCTTAGATGTTTGCAGCGTAGCCAATCTCACCGTCCCTTTCTTGCTGTCCGATTCAACAGGCCCGACGCCCCGTTTCGACCACTGCTGCTTCAAGATCCCGATAAGTCCGAACAGCGACACTTACGACAAGATTCTCATCATGGGCGGACGTGACCTCTCTCAGATGTGGCAGGACTCGCACATGCTCGACCTCTCGACCATGGCGTGGGAGAACGACACGCAGCCGCCCTGCCTTCCATATGAGCTGTGCAACAACGTCTGCAACGACATCGAGTCTGTTCCCTACCACAAGGTCTTCAGCTTTGGCGGCAAGAAGGGCATGATGCAGTACCTCAACCAGGTCGAGGTGATGGACTGCGGCAGCCTGATCTGGAGCACGCCGCCAGTGGACCACGGCGTGGCGCCCGAGGGGCGCGAGGACTGCGCCTGGACGTTTGACATCAAGACCTGCAGCCTGCTCATCTTTGGCGGCTGGGCCAACCGCTGGCTCGGCGACCTCGTCAAGCTCAACGTGTCGCCCATCATTGGGCCGCCGTACGCCTGCACCGGCATCGAGCCCGAGAGCGGCCCCGTGTTTGGCAGCACCGAGATCATTCTCAAGGGCCTGCGCTTCAAGGAGGGCAAGATCCAGGTCAAGTTTGGCACCAACGAGAAGAACGAGGTGCTAGTGGACGCGGAGCTCGTCGACTCGGAGACCATCAAGGTCAAGACGCCCAACTACGAGTCCTACGGAGCGCTGCCGGTGGAGGTCAGAGTGTCCATCAGCGGCGAGGGCTGGACCGTCAACAAGATCCGCTACACCTACTTCGCCAACACCTCGGCGCGCAGCTGCATCGCCTACGGGCCGGGCCTGCTGGAGAAGGGCGTGTCCGGCATCGACATGCCGTTCCTCATCCAGGCCATCGACACGCAGAACGAGAAGGCGCAGGCCGGAGGCGACACCTTCACCGTGCGCGTGGTGTCGGCCGACGGCAAGTACCAGGGCATCTCGCGCGTCGCGGACCTGCACAACGGCATGTACGAGGCCAACTACTCGGTGCCGATGCCCGGCAAGTACGCCGTCCACGTCACGTTCACGGAGCTGTCAACGAACGAGCAGGTGCCCATCCGCGGCAGCCCGTTCATGGTCGAGTGCGAGGACCCCTGGACCCCGCACCGCGTGATGGGCGCCACGCCTGCCAGGCGCAAGGGCCTGTCCATCTGCAGCGTCGGCAACGAGCTGGTGCTGTACGGCGGCGACAAGTCGGGCGTCAGCACCTGCAACACCGAGGGCGTGGACTGGAAGTGGTCCACCGTGGCCCCCGCCGGAGAGGCGCCCCCCGACCGCTCCATGCACTCCTGCACGGTGCTGGACGATGAGGTGGTCATCTTTGGCGGCGTCAGCCTTGCAGATGGCAACGAGCTGAGCGACATGTACTACCTTCGCAAGACCGCCGACGGCTGGTCCTGGAGCCACCCGGCCGAGAGCAAGCCTTACGTCAGGCACCCTGCGCCCATAAAGGGCGAGGCGTCTGCGACCGAGGAGGCTCCCGCAGCCCCGCCTGCCGAGGAGGGCGCTGCCGAGGGAGCGGAGGGTAAGCCTGCTGAGGGCGAGGAGGGCGCTGCTGAGGGCGAGGAGGGTGCCGAGAAGGCCGCGCCCAACCAGCCTGCTGCCATGGCCGCGGAGCCCATCAAGGCGCGCAACAGCCACGCCGCGGTGGCCGTCGACCGCGACCTCTACGTCTTTGGCGGCGAAAACACCGGCGACCTGCTCGTCGAGTTTGCCATGTGCGACACAGGCGACCGAGACGTGGCCGGTTGGATGGAGCCCATCCTCAAGGGTGAGGTGCCTGCGGCCCGCAAGGCGGCAGCTGCGGCGGCCACCGGCAACAAGATCTTCATGTTCGGCGGCCTGATGCCCAACAGCGAGGAGCAGATCGTCGCAACGGACCAGCTCGTCGTGTTTGAGATCTCTGGCCCCAACGAACTCAAGTCCGAGATCTGGCCTTCCGTCGCCATCGGAGGCACCAGCCCCGTGAGCCGCTCCTACGCCACCATGTGTGAGTATTCTGCAGGCAAGCTCTTCCTCTACGGCGGCATGGACGCTGCCGGCAAGCCCCTCCACGACGGCTGGTTCCTCAACACCGTCGACATGTCCTGGGAGATGGTGTTCAACGGCCACAGCGACCTGGTCCTGCCAACGGGCAGCATTGCGACGCTGGTGGGCAACAGGCTCGTCATGCTCAACAGCGCCGCCGGCTCGCCCAAGCTGGACCAGGCCTCGTCGCTTGACTTTTTGAGTGTCCGCGATTCCTTCTTGTTCAACAACAAGATGAAGCAGGAGGCCGTTGCCATGCTCGAGGCCCTCGAGGCGTGGTCCGACAAGCAAGCCCACGGCCTCGAGCTGGCTCGCAACCTGGAGAAGCTCTCGCAGTCGTTTGACAACCTGCTCAAGGTCATGGACGCGCTTCTTCAGGTGCGCGTGTGTGACGAGCGAGGACTGATTACTGGTTCTGTGTGCTGGATATCTGTGTGTTCTACCTCATCCTCTTTATATCGGCTCTCCCTCACACTCTCCGCTCCCTCTCTCACGTTCAGGTCAAGGTGAAGAAGGGCGAGACTGACCTCGTCATCGATCAGCTTCACGAGGCCTTCATGCAGCTCGGAAAGGAGAAGGTGTCCGTCTCCAAGTTCGAGAAGCGGCTGGAGGATGTCAGGCACAAGTGGGACGACATCAAGAAGGCCCACCCTCAGGTCAAGACGGACGTGGAGCCCATCCAGGGCAACGAGAGCGACCGCATCAAGAAGGACATTGAGAAGTTTGCCGCCAAGGTGGGAACGAGTGCTGAAATATTTCTCACCTGATATTCTTCCCAGCCGATCTACTGATAGTTAATCATCGTTTGCGTCTTGTGCTCATCTCATCTCCCTGATTCTCCTCACCCCAGGTTCGCAACTACAAGATGGACATCCGCAAGCGCTCCTTCTTCAAGTATTCGACCGGCTCTGCCGCAGCCTACCCCGAGCTCGACCTTGTTGCCAACGACCTGATCGCGCTGCGCAAGGAGTGCGACAAGCATTACGAGCTGGCGGCCACCTTTGAGTTTCCGCAGCTGGTCGCGCCCATCCAGGCCGCCATCAAGGAGTCGGTCGAGGACGTGACCATGGTCAAGGACGTGTGGGACACGTCGATGCTCTGCGAGCTGCAGTTTGTCGAGTGGCGCCAGACGCTGTGGAACGACATCCGCACCGAGGTGATGGAGGACGGCGCCAAGGGCTTTGTCAAGGACGTGAAGAGCCTGCACAAGAAGGTCCGCGACGAGGACTGCTTCAAGGGCGTCGACGACGCCGTCAAGAACTTCCTCGTCTCGGTGCCGCTGGTCGCCGACCTGCGCAGCCCGGCGATGCGCGACAGGCATTGGGATCAGCTCATGACTGCGACCAAGGTGAGATAAGGGGCCCTTCACGTGGGCAAGAAAGTTCTGCCGTGACGATTTGCTCTGAGCTTGTCGCGACCCTTCCCTCCGCTCTCCCCCGCCTCAGGTCCACTTTGACGTCAAGGACCCCTCGTTCAAGCTGGACGACCTCCTCAAGCTCGAGCTGCACAAGTTCGAGGAGGAGGTCGGCGAGATTGTCGACTGCGCCCAGAAGGAGGAGAAGATGGAGCTGGCGCTCGTCAAGCTCAAGGACACGTGGGGCCGCGTGGAGTTCCAGTTCCACCAGTTCAAGGACACGCCGGTCTTCACCGTCAAGCTGGCCGAGGAGGATTTCGAGGCGCTTGAGGACAACCAGGTGCTGGTGCAGGGCATGATGGCCAACCGCTACATGAACACGTTCAAGGACGAGATCCTGGGCTGGAACAAGAAGCTGATGAACGTGGCCGACGTGAACCAGATCCTCAGCGAGATCCAGCGCACGTGGTCCTACCTCGAGTCTCTCTTCATCGCCTCCGAGGAGGTCAAGAAGGAGCTGCCAGGTGCGGGAGGGAACAAGCGGCATGCTTGCTACTGCAGACAATGACGTGATATGTGATTTGACTATGACTCTCATCGTCCCTCCTTTCCCTCTCCTTCTCCTCAGATGCCACTGTCCGCTTTGCCAGCATCGACAAGGAAGTCAAGGAAGTGCTTAAGACCTTCAAGGAGATGAAGAACGCGGTCGACTGCTGCAACAAGGAGGGTCTCATGAAGTTCCTCGAGAAGCAGCAGGGGCAGCTGGAGATCTGCGAGAAAGCCCTTGCCGACTACATGGAGAGCAAGCGCCGCGCCTTCCCCCGCTTCTACTTCGTCTCCACCGCAGACCTGCTGGACATCCTCTCCAACGGCAACAGCCCCACGCGTGTCATGATGCACATGTCCAAGTGCTTCCAGGCCATCGAGAAGCTCAAGCTCGACAACGAGAACCCGCCCGCCGGCGTACGCCCCAAGGCCATGGGCATGGAGTCTTGCGTGGGCGTCGAGTACATTGCCTGGAAGACGGCGCTGCCGCTGGAGGGCAAGGTCGAGGAGTACATGAACGACATCATCACCAAGATGCGGACGGAGCTGAGGCTGGTGCTCAAGGACAGCGTCGATGACTACCCCCGCAAGGACCGCGACAAATGGCTCTTTGACTGGCCCAGCCAGCTCATCCTGGTGGTCAACCAGGTCAGTGGTGGGGGGTCGCTCGCAAGGGCCTCATGCCGTTTGGTCGGGGCGCCCCTGTGACAAATCTCTGACCTCTGACCCTGCCCGTACCTTCTCTCTGTAGATCTACTGGTGCCAAGAGGTGGAGCAGGCGTTTGCCGACATGGGCCGCGGAGACAAGGACGCCATGGTCAAGTACAACCAGCAGCAGGTCAAGCAGCTGACCAAGCTCATCGAGGTGACGAGGACCGACCTCGCCAAGCCCGACAGGCAGAAAGTCATGAACATGATCACCATCGACGCGCACAGCCGAGATATGGTCCAGGTGGGCGGCGAGAGGGTGCGGATTCACGATGGAAAGCCTTTCGTTTGAACCCCTGTCTTATTCTCCTTCCTCGCCTCTGCTCTGCAGGCCATCGCTGAGAGCCCCGAGGCCGACAAGGTCGACTGCTTCCAGTGGGTCGCGCAGCTGCGTTCCTACTGGGACGTCTCCGTGGACGACTGCCGCGTCCGCATCTGCGACGCGTCCTTCCCCTATGGCTACGAGTACCTCGGCAACGGCGCCCGCCTGGTCATCACGCCGCTGACCGATCGCATCTACATCACGGCGACGCAGGCCTGCTGGCTGTCGCTGGGCACGGCGCCCGCCGGCCCCGCCGGCACCGGCAAGACCGAGACCACCAAGGATCTGTCGGCTCAGCTCGGCAAGTCCATCTACGTGTTCAACTGCGCGCCCGAGATGGACTACCGCACCATGGGCGATATCTTCAAGGGGCTTGCCGCCTCTGGCTCTTGGGGCTGCTTCGACGAGTTCAACCGCCTGGTCCCCGAGGTGCTGTCCGTGTGCTCGGTGCAGTACAAGTGCGTCACAGACTCGCAGAAGCGCAAGACGATGCTGCCCGGCCGCGGCCTCGCCTACACCGACAAGGACGGCGTGGCGCACCCTCCGATTGAGAAGTGGACCTTCATCGCAGCCGACGGCGTCGAGATGCCCCTCGAGGAGGGCACCTCTGGCTTCATCACGATGAACCCCGGCTACATCGGCCGCGCCGAGCTGCCCGAGTCGCTCAAGGCGCTGTTCCGCCCCATCACTGTCATGGTGCCCGACCGCCAGCTCATCATGGAGAACATGCTCATGGCGGAGGGCTTCGTGGAGGCCAAGATGCTGGCCAAGAAGTTTGCCTCTCTCTACTACCTGCTCGAGGACCTCCTAAGCCCGCAGAAGCACTACGACTGGGGCCTGAGGGCCATCAAGTCAGTGCTGGTGGTCGCGGGCTCGCTGCTGCGTGCCGAGGCGGGGCAGGTCGAGTCCGACGTGCTGTTCCGCGCACTGCGCGACTTCAACATCCCCAAGATCCTCGCTCAGGTCGGTAGGAAAGGTAGTGGCGACTCACGATGAATGCGTCTCAGCGACTGTTGATCGCCGTGCATCATCATGGCTCAGAAGAGTGAGTCCTCTTGCCTCATTTTCCCCCGCAGGACATGGTCATCTTCATGGGCTTGTTGAACGATCTGTTCCCTGGCATCAACCCCGCCCGCAAGTGCGACATTGAGTTTGAGAAGGTCATCGTCGAGACCACCAAGGAGATGGGCCTCATTCCCGAGGTGAGAGTTTGCGGTTGAACAAATTCCTCTCCCTGTTCAGTGCCCATCTCATGTCCTCAGTTCAGTCCCCTGTCATGTCCCCTATAATCCTCTCCCCTCGCCCCCCCTCCTTAGGATGACTTCATTCTCAGGGTGGTGCAGCTGTCGGAGCTGCTGGCCATCCGCCACTGCGTCTTCCTCATGGGACCGACCGGCACCGGCCGCACCGAGTGCTACAAGGTGCTGGCCAAGGCCATCACCAAGGGCTGCCCCACGCCGGAGAACGACTACCTCAAGATGGTCAACAAGAAGAAGGTCGTGATCCGTGACATCAACCCCAAGTCCATCAGCACCCAGGAGCTCTACGGATACGTCAACATGGCCACGCGCGAGTGGAAGGACGGCCTGCTGTCGTTCAACATGCGCGAGCTGTCCAACATCCCGGACGACAACCCAAAGTGGATCCTGCTCGACGGAGACCTGGACGCCAACTGGATTGAGTCCATGAACAGTGTCATGGATGACAACCGCCTGCTCACGCTGCCCTCCAACGAGCGCATCCGCCTGCTGCCGCACATGAAGCTCATCTTTGAGATCCGTGACCTCAAGTTCGCCACGCCGGCCACAGCCACGCGCGCCGGCATCCTGTACGTGTCCGAGGGCCAGCAGTGGCACAACATGACCAGCAGCTGGGTCAAGCGGGTGGTCCAGCCCTACGCTGAGAAGGCCAAGTGGAAGGACCCGACGCAGCCGGTCAAGTGGATCACCGAATTCTTCGACAAGGTGAGGCAGTTTGCAGTATGATGGGAGGGGGGCTTGACGCTGATCTCCTCTCTGACCTCTCTGATCTCATGCCGTTCTTCGCACCCTGCAGTATATCCCCCCGACCATCATTGAGATGAAGAAGAGCTACAGCCACGTCACGCCTCTGTCCACGATGAACTTCCTAACGACCATGGTCAACATCCTCGAGGGCTGCATCAAGCCAGAGAACTTGTCCAACAAATCTGAGCCCATCATGTTTGAGATGTACTTCGTGTTTGCCATGATCTGGGCCTTCGGCGGCGGCCTGTGTGAGAAGGACGGCATCAACTATCGGCGCAACTTTGATAAATGGTTCAAATCGACCTGGACCACGGTCAAGATCCCCGGCAAGGGCACCGTCTACGACTACTTCGTCAACGCCAAGACGCAGAAGTTCCAGCCTTGGGCGGAGCTGGTTACCGACGTGGATTACGACAGCAGCCAGCCCATGAGCACGATGTTTGTGCCGACTGCCGAGACCTCTTCTCTGCGCTTCTTCCTGGACCTCATGGTGGACCTCCGCAAGCCCATCATGTTTGTGGGCGGAGCGGGCGTGGGCAAGACGCAGCTGGTCAAGGGCAAGCTGGGCGCGCTGCCCGAGGAGGTCCTCTCGCTCTGCATCTCGTTCAACTACTTCACGGACGTCATCTCGTTCCAGAAGGTACTCGAGTCCCCGCTGGAGAAGAAGGCCGGCGTCAACTACGGACCGCCCGGGACCAAGACGCTCATCTACTTTGTGGACGACCTCAACATGCCCAAGCTAGACCCCTACGAGACGGCGATGCCCATCTCGCTCATCCGCCAGCACCTGGGTTGGGGCCACTGGTTCGACCGCGCCAAGCTGACGCAGAAGAACATCAACAACTGCCAGTACGTGGCATGCATGAACCCCACGGCAGGCTCCTTCATCATCAACCCGCGCCTCCAGCGTCTCTTCATGACGCTGGCGATGGACTTCCCCGGCCAGGACTCTCTCATGAAGATCTACGGGACATTCCTGCAGGCAAGTGATGGGGCCGTTGCTAAGCTGCGTTTCTCTGTTTCCTCTCCTCTGTGATCTCATCGTTTCTCGCCTTTTCTGCCTCCCCAACAGGGCCACCTGAAGAAGTTCAAGGAGGAGGTGCAAGACATGGGCACCAAGATCCTGCAAGCCGCGCTGGCCCTGCACGACAAGGTCTCCTCGACCTTCCGCAAGACGGCCATCAACTTCCACTACGAGTTCACGGTCCGCCACCTCGCCAACGTCTTCCAGGTGAGGCTCCCGAATATAATTCATCTGGTACTCTGGTACTCTCATCGCCCCTTTTTCTCACTCGACGTCCCGCACCTCTCTCTGCCTGCAGGGTCTGCTCATGTCCACCCCAGAGCAGTTCAACAACGTGAGCAAGCTCGGCAAGCTGTGGCTGCACGAGTCTGAGCGCGTGTACGCCGACCGCCTCGTGTCCCTCAGCGACCTTGAGAACTACTCCAAGGGCGCTGTCAACATCGCCAAGAAGTACTTCAACATTGCGGTGAGGCAGCGTCGGGGGCAAAAGAGCATTGTCTTGTTGTTTCGATTTCAGTTCCTCAGCGAAATGCCTCAAATTTACCATCTCACGCTGCTCCCCCTCTCTCGCAGGATGTGGATGACTACTACAAGAAGAAGGATCCTAAGCCGCTCATCTTCTGTCACTTTGCCAAGGGCCTGGCTGAGAAGCTGTACGACGAGGTGGACGAGTTCCCCTTCCTGTACAAGACGCTGATGGAGGCGCTCACAGAATACAACGAGACCAACGCCGTGATGGACCTGGTGCTGTTTGAGGACGCGATGAAGCACGTCTGCCGCATCAGCCGCATCATCTCCAACCCCAGTGGCCATGCGCTGCTCGTCGGCGTCGGCGGCAGCGGCAAGCAGTCGCTTTCGCGCCTGGCCGGCCACATCTGCGGCTACTCGCCCGTGACCATCGTCATCAGCGGCAACTACTCGATGAACAACTTCAAGGAGGACCTCCAGAAGATGTACAAGCGCGCCGGCGTCAAGGGCGAGGGTCTCATGTTCCTCTTCACCGACAGCCAGATCGTCGACGAGCGCATGCTGGTCTACATCAACGACCTGCTCTCCTCTGGCGAGATCCCGGACCTCTTCCCCCAGGAGGACAAGGACGAGATCATCAACGCCATGCGCGGCGAGACCAAGGCCTTGGGTCTGGTGGACACGGCGGAGAACTGCTGGGGCACCTTCATCCAAAAGGTCAAGACCAACCTGCACATGGTCTTCTGCTGCTCGCCGGTCGGCGAGAACTTCCGCGTCCGCTCCCAGCGCTTCCTGGCCACCGTCACCTCGACCGTCATCGACTGGTTCCAGCCCTGGCCCGAGGCCTCTCTCTTCTCCGTCGCCAAGAAATTCCTGGACGAGGTGGACCTGGGCGACGACGCGCTGCGGTCTGCAGTGGTGGAGTTCATGCCCTACAGCTTCGCCCTCGTCAACAAGGTGAGGGGGGCCGTTTGGTCGAGCTGATCTTCGCCCCTCGTTTACTATCTGTTTCTTATCCTGCGAGCTGAACCATGGAACTAATATCTCCTGCCCTTCTCTTTTCAGGTGTCAAAGAAGTTCTTTGACGCCGAGCGCCGCTACAACTACACCACGCCCAAGACGTTCCTCGAGCTGATCAAGCTCTACAAGAACGTGCTCAGCAAGAAGCGCAAGGAGACGCAGGACGGCGTTGACCGCCTCGAGAACGGCCTCAACAAGCTGTACAAGGTGCAGGCAGACGTCGACCTGTTGGTCGAGGCGGCCAAGGTCATGGCGGTGGAGGTGGAGCAGAAGGTGGCCAGCGCAAACGTCTTTGCTGAGCAGGTTGGCATTGAGAAGGAGAAGGTCGGGATCGAGAACGCCGCGGCTCAGGTCGAGGCTGAGAAGTGCCAGGTCATCGCGCAAGAGGTGGCTATCAAGCAGGCCAGCTGCGAGAGGGATCTGGCGGCCGCCGAGCCGTTGGTGGCGCAGGCAGAGGCAGCGCTCGACACGCTGAACAAGAAGGATCTGGGCGAGGCCAAGTCGCTGAAGAAGCCGCCCGCCGGCGTCGACGACATCACCGCCGTCATCATCATCCTGCTCGAGGGCAACCCCAAGGACAAGAGCTGGGGCGCCGCCTGCAAGCTGATGAACAACGTCGACAAGTTCCTCGAGCGCCTCAAGGGCTTCAAGGCCGTCATTGACGAGGGCAAGCTGCAGAAGAAGACCGTCGACGCAACGCGCCCCTACCTGGCGCTGGAGCACTTCAACCGGGACATCATCTGGAACAAGTCGCGCGCGGCCGCCGGCCTGTGCGAATGGGCGATCAACATTGTCATGTACTTCGACGTCGTCTCGGAGGTCGAGCCCAAGCGCATTGAGCTCGCCGAGGCCAACGCCAAGCTGGAGGAGGCCAACGCCACCCTGACCGAGGTGCAGGCCAAGGTCAAGAAGCTGAACGACATGGTACAGGACCTCGAGAACCAGTTCAAGGCTGCTACCGACGAGAAGGAGGCCGCCATCCGCGAGAGCGAGCGCTGCCAGCGCAAGCTCGGGCTGGCCAACCGCCTGATCACTGCGCTGGCCTCGGAGGGCGAGCGCTGGGCTCTGACGGTCGACCAGCTGCGCAAGGATTACGAGGTGCTGACCGGAGATATGTTGCTGGCTGCTGCCTTTGTCAGCTACGCCGGCCCCTTCACCAGCAAGTTCCGCACTGGCCTCATTGAGGACTGGATCAAGTTCCTCAAGGAGCGCCAGACACCGATGACCGAGGGCATCAGCGATCCGCTCAAGGTGCTGGTGGACGACGCCATTGTGGCCAGCTGGCTGCGGGAGGGCCTGCCCTCGGACCCCACTTCGGTGCAGAACGGCGCCATCCTCACCAACTCGGAGCGCTGGCCGCTGCTGATGGACCCGCAGCTGCAGGGCGTGGTTTGGATCAGGGAGCGCGAGAGCAAGAACAGCCTCGTCGTGACGCGCATGGGTGCCAACAACATGATGTCGGTCATGGAGCGGGCGATCGAGGCGGGGCAGTCGGTGCTGATTGAGAACATGGGCGAGAGCATTGATGCGGTGCTCAACCCCGTCATCACTCGCTCCACCTTCAAGAAGGGCCGCAACATGTACGTCAAGCTGGGCGACAAGGAGGTCGAGTACAACAAGAACTTCCGCCTCTTCCTCCACACCAAGCTCTCCAACCCGCATTACCCGCCCGAGATCCAGGCTGAGACGACGCTCATCAACTTCACGGTCACAGAGCTGGTGAGTGGGATTCTAAATTCAATTCTGTTTTTTTCGCTGATGCGACGCGCCTCGCCTCCTCAATCCTGACCTGGCCACCCCCACCCCTCATGCAGGGTCTGGAGGACCAGCTGCTGGCCACCGTCGTGAACAAGGAGCGGCCGGACCTGGAGGAGCTCAAGACGCAGCTCATCATTCAGAACACCGAGTTCACGATCAAGCTCAAGCAGCTGGAGGACGACCTGCTGCACAAGCTCTCCACCGCCGAGGGCGACATCACAGAGGACGTGGCGCTGATCGAGTCCCTCGAGGAGTCCAAGCGCGTGGCCACGGAGATCAACGAGAAGGTCAAGGAGGCCAAGACCACTGAGATCGCCATCAACGAGAACAGGAACAAGTACCGCAACGTGGCCGCCCGCGGCGCCATGCTCTTCTTCCTGCTCAACTCGCTGAACAAGATCCACGCCTTTTACCAGTTCAGCCTCAACGCGTTTGTGTCGGTGTTTGGCCGCGGGCTCGACCTGGCGCCCGGAGGTCGCAAGAAGAAGAAACCTGCGCCTGCCCCTTCGTCCACAGCCGCGCCGTCAGCGGAGCCATCACAGGCCGCGCCGGCTGCGGAGAACAGCGCTGTCAGCGCGGGGAGTCCGGGGCTCGGGGAGTCTGGGATCCCAGCGGAGCAGAGCCAAGTGGATGTGGCCCGCACCGATTCCAGGCGTGCCAGCGAGTCGCAGGGCTCCGTCGGCGGGGACGAGGAGGATGACGACGAGGGGCTGCAGCTGACTCCGGAGGCTCTTGAGAAGCGTCTGCAGAGCCTTCTGGACACCTGCACCTACACGGTCTACAACTACACACGCCGTGGCCTGTTTGACCGCGACAAACTCATCGTGCTCACACTGCTGACCTTCACCATTCTGATCCGCAGCCAGGTGAGATCAAGGCGGCAGCAACCGGGCAGCAGATCATTTCCCCTGATGTTTTTGATTTCAGCAAAATGAAATACACATTCCTCGTCTCCCCCTATTTCAGGCCATCGATTCGTCCGAGTACGAGGCCATGTGCAAGGGCCTGAAGAACCCCACTCCCCCGCCCATCACGGACGACCTCAGCCGGTGGATGAACGAGGCTCAGTGGGCCGCGCTCGACGTGCTGACCACGCTGCCCACCTTTGCCAACCTGGCCAAGGACATGGAGAAGAGCAGCGACGACTGGTACAACTGGTGCATGAACGAGGCGAGCGAGCGCGTCACCATGCCCGGCGAGTGGGGCAAGAGCCTCTCGGAGTTCAAGCAGCTGCTGATCATCAGGGCGCTGCGTCCGGACCGCATCACAAACGCGCTGCAGAACTTCTGCGAGAAGATCATGGGCAGCCAGTACGTCAACCAGGATGCGTTCGACGCGGCCACGGTCATGGAGGAGAGCAGCTCCTCTACGCCCATCTTCTTCATCCTGTTCCCCGGCTACAGCCCCAGCAAGGACATTGAGATCTACGCCAACAAGATGGGCAAGAGCGTGGCCAACGGCCAGCTGACGCTGATCTCGATGGGCCAGGGCCAGGAGTCGCCGGCCGAGGCGGTGCTGGACAAGTACACCAAGGAGGGAGGCTGGGTCTTCCTCGACAACGTGCACCTGATGCAGGGCTGGATTCCGCGACTGGAGCGCAAGCTCGAGATTGCAGCCGAGACTGCTCACCCCGACTTCCGTTGCTTCTTCTCCGCGGAACCCATCAATGGCGCTCCGTTTGCCAAGATTGTCCCAGAGTCCATCCTGCAGACCTGCATCAAGATCTCCAACGAGCCTCCTTCGGACATGCGCTCCAACATGAGGCGCGCGTTCGCGGCCTTCACGCAGGAGCAGTGCGACAGGCCCTCGACAGAGGTCAAGAGAACGGTCTTCCGTTCCATCCTCTTTGGACTCTGCTTCTACCACAGCTTGCTGCTGGGCCGCAAGAAGTTCGGCGTCGGCATCGGCACGGGCTCGGGCTCTGGCCTCGGCTTCTGCCGCGGCTATAGCTTCAACATCGGGGACCTGACGACCTGCGGCGACGTCCTCTACAACTACCTGGAGGCCTATGAGCTCATCCCCTGGCCCGATCTGCGCTACATGTTCGGCGAGGTCTTCTACGGCGGCCACATCACCGATGGCATGGACAGGCGCTGCTGCACGACCTACCTGGACGTGATCATCCGGCCCGAGATTCTGCCTGTCGGCAGCCTCGAAGACCCTTCCTCGTGGCAGCAACCCACGCTTGAGCTAGCCCCTGGCTTCAAGGCCCCCATCCCCACCAGCTACGAGCAGCTCAAGGAGTACATCGAGACCGCGCTGCCGGCAGAGTCGCCGGTGGTCTACGGAATGCACACCAATGCTGAGCTCTCGCTGCTCACCAGCCTCGGCGAGACTCTGTTCAGGACCGTCATCGAAGTCAGCGGCGGAGGCGGCGGAGGCGGAGGCGGAGGCAGCGGTGAAAGCGCCATACGCTCTGCGTTGGAGTCGTATGCCGCAAAGCTGCCCGAGCCGTTCAACATGATTGAGATTGAGCTGCGCGTCAAGGAGAAGACGCCGTTTGTGGTGGTGGCGCTCCAGGAGGCCACTCGCATGGTTGCCTTGCTCGAGGAGATGAAGCGCTCGATGGATGAGCTGCAGCTGGGTCTCGATGGCGCTCTCAACATGAGCGACAAGATGGAGGCGCTGTCGAGGGGCATCAGCACCAACACGGTGCCAGCGCTGTGGATGGGTCAGATGAGCACACGTGTGCAGGAAGTGTACACGCTTTCTGCTTGGTACAACGACGTGATCAAGCGCTACGACCAGCTGGCGTCGTGGACCTCTGGAGACATCGTCACGCCGCTCAGCTGCTGGTTACCAGGCCTGTTCAACCCCAAGGCGTTCCTCACAGCCGTGATGCAGACGTACGCCCGTGCCAACAAGCTGCCGCTCGACGTGATGAAGTTCATGACCGAGGTCACCAAGTTCACGGCGCCGGAGCAGGTCACCGAGGTCGCGCCTTTGGGTGTTTACATCCACGGCTTGGTGCTCGAGGGAGCCCGGTGGGACCGCGACGAGGCGGTGCTCAAGGACTCCAACCCCAATGAGCTGCATCCCAGCCTTCCGGTCATCCAGGTCAAGCCTGTCACGGCCGACGAGTTTGTCACTCAGGGATACTACCAGGCGCCCGTCTACCAGAACATGCAGCGAGCCAACGTCTACTCGCCCATTGTCTCCATGTTCACGCTGCGCACCGCAGACCCCGAGTACAAGTGGACGCTAGCGTCTGTGGCTGTATTGCTGCAGGATGACTTGGCTTGAGGCTCTTGAAATAGATTTACTTGACAATTAATATTTCGCAACGTCCATGTTGTCCGTAAGGCTACATTTGTTCACTAAGCCGTCGGCTGGATGCCAGCAAAAAAGGCTTGATGAATCAAATTGATTCAAGATCAGAATAGTTCGCGACAAATCAAAACTATTCGGCTCGTTCCGGCCCCTCTGCTGATGGGGCAGCAGCCACGGGGACGATGCCTGGCCCTCCGGCAGCTCCAAGAGGGATGCCGTACACCTCGTTCCAAACTCCCTTGTAGGCGTACGCCCCGACGAGAGCGATGGCATTTGTGACAAAAATGAAAGGAAAGCTTTTCCAGAGAAACGGCAGCGTCACGTTCATCAAAGGGACCAGGAGAAAAAGGTAATTCAACGCATCCTTCTCTCCTTGTGTGCATTCCCTGTGATATTTACATCGACAGGTGGAGTTGTGAAAGGAAGGAGCTCGAAAGACAGTGTTCACCTTGCCCGGAGGCTCGGAATGGTGAACATCCAGATGCTCCACATTCTGCACAGAAAAGGATGCGTGCACATCAATGACTGAGCACAAGAATGGGGCGTTTCGAATCTGTGCTGCATCTTGCTCACCCGAGCAAGCGTGCGATTGAAGGCTCATCTGTAGGATACAGAACGTTGAAGGACAGAAGACCACCCACCACCTGCAGAGTTTTGTGAGCACGTGATAACGGCTTTGAGCAATCCATTTTAAGCACACTCACCAATGAAATCCAGGCCTGTACTTCGAAAATCATGTACAAAGCCGATCCTACACGCATCTCAGAGCCGACTCAGCCACGTACATGTGACTCATGGCGTTCCCGCGGCGAACCTTTGAAGGCAGGGTTTGGCGCCTTTGACGTCGAGCTGCGTGGCGCAAAGGTCCCGGCGGTCTGCTTGGCGATCCTGTCCAGGTCCAGGCCCTTTTCCACAACCTTGGTGTTCGCTTCATCTGAGTGGAGCCGAACATTCGGAGGGTGCGGCCGATAGGCGTAGAGACTGCGGACCATACCTGAGCCAGAGCTTCGCCGCGATTGAACGTTCCCGATGAGGCTGACCGCAGCGCGGGGAAGGCTGCGGCTGCGAAGGCCGGAACATGACCTGCCGGAGAACCGGGATAGAGACTGCATTGCGTTTGTGGTCGCACATCCACTCCCATCAGAGAACGCTCATTGCGATTTTGCGTGAATGTCGTCCTCCGAAGACCTCGAGGAACAGAAGAAGGCCGTCCTGTGAGATCGATGTGCACGATCTCTCTCTTTCATGGCACGACTAACGCGCTCCGTCTCCGTCCGCAGGCCTTTCTTGCAGGTGATTCGTTTGTGAGGGAATGGGAGGGAAGCTATGATGAATCGCATTCGCAACGTTGCATGCGTTGTGTGCATGCAACAGAGGGCACAAGAGATGCAGCAAGCCGATCCAAAAGTAGCCTACTATTGCCGGATGTATGCCGTCGAGCAGGTCTGGAGATTCATGGCAGCGGCCATGCATTCGTCCCGTCGTTAACACGCAGCTGTTTCTGCAGGCTTTCAAGTTTGAGAAGCGAGCAAAAGACATCAACGAACTGGTCAGCATGGCTCTGAACGCCATGGTAATTTGCTTTTTTTGTTTCTCGGACGAAACTGTCACCATGCGCTAAAAATGGTGGATATAGGAAAAGGACAAGCCGAATCTTGGGCTGGACAAGGAGAATGACAGGTTTGAGGCTCCGAATCCTTCCTTAGGAGCCTTCTTTGAACACGGCCTTGAACCTGCAGGTTTCAGTGTGAGGCTTTTGCGTTGAAAGTGTTCAACAACGCGGACCGGGCGGACCGGGCTGGGAGGGCCGATCTCGCAGCGGCCAAGACTTTCCTTGCCGCATCGTACTTTCTCGAGGTGTTCGTAATCAACATGCAAGGAGACAGAATCTGATTTCATCCTCCTTTCTCTCTCTTGCGTTAGATATTGAACCACTTCGGGGCCCTCGACGGGGATCTCTTGGAGAAGCAGAGGTTTGTTGTCGAGGCCATCATTGTTTCTTGAGCCTCGATCTTACCAGGCAATCGTATGATGATGCTTGTTTCAACGATCAGATACTCGGCATGGCGTGCTGCTGAGATCAGAAAAGCTCTGCGAGAAGGCAGGCCCCCGGTGCCGCCGCCGAGCAACTCTTTCCGGGCAGAGGAGGAACTTCCTCCCCCTCCGGAGCTCAATGAAGTGTCCAAGATCGGAAGCTTTTCAATCAATGTTGATGCGCTTCCAGCCGCAAGTCAGTATCGATTCATGTTTTGAGGATGCCAACATCACGCAGATTACTTTCCCCGCTATTTGCCCCCCCCACGACAGGTCCATCTGGAACTGCTCAGCCTCAAAGATTTTTCGTTGGCTCTCGGGTGCTCTTCCGTCAGAGCCCAGGCTATCCACAAGAAAATGGCACAGTTGGGCAGGTGCTGCAGGCAGCCGAGGGTCATTACATGTATCGCGTGGCTTTGCGAGATCGGCTGGAGGATGCTTTGGACTCTCAGTTGGAGCCTCAGCTGATGGCGTACGACCAAGGCCAGCAGACTCCTACTGTGGCAGTGCCTCCTCCCCAAGTGCGTAGCACGCCCCCGCAACCACCGACATCCACAGCGCACACCGCACCGCCTTTCTTCCATGGAGGGGTTCCTTCAGGTAAGATGCTCGCTGACTGATTCGAACGCTCCACCCTCTATTATGTTTTATGTTTTCCCCAAGCGCAGCGGCCTTCTCCTCAAATTACGCATTGGAACAAGTTGCCCCAGATACATCTGCAGCCATTGCGAAGCCTTCAATCCAGGCCATCATCGAGGCTCAAAAGGCAGCCAAATATGCTATCAGCTCTTTGAACTTTGAGGATGTGCCTGCCGCTGTGAAGTACCTGCAGGCAGCGCTCGGGCACCTGACGCAACATCAGTCGTGAGGTGCTAGTAAACAAGGAGAGCTTGTTCCTCTGCACATGTTCTTGATCGACGGAGCCTCTCGCTTTTCTTCTAGACATATTCCACAAATTCTCCACAGCTCAACTGAAATATCTACAATGTCGAATATGTTGCTTTCGATTTCATGGCCACTCCTCTAGCTCTTTCTTTTTGCTCCTTATATCGTTGTAAATCCAAGTCAGCCTTTTGAGCCACGTAAGCGGCCATGGCTTTCCCATATTGCTTCAAGGCCTTCTTCTCTCGTTGCTCCCTTTCCGTCTTGACCTCTTCAACCTTTTCATAAAAAGACAGTCAAGGAAGCGTGAACGAATCGCATGCGTAGCTTCATGGACCCACCTCTTGCTTGTAGTTCTTGAAGGCCTTGAGCGCCCCATTCCTTAGCTTCTGTTCTTCTTCCTCACGCGCCAGCCTAGCTTCCTCCACCTTGCGCTGCGCTTCAAGCTCCTCCGCCTTGCGCCGGGCGTACTCGGCATGGTCGCTGACGCCCATGTCATGCAACATCTGATTTTCGGGATGCAGCCTGCCCGTCTTTGGCTTGCTCAGAGACTCGAGCGCGGGCCGGCTGAGGACCACTGGGCCCTTGACATGCCTCTGATAGGTCGTGGATTGCCCGAGGACCTTTTTGATGTCTTGTTGCACCGAAGCCCGGACCTTAGAGATGTAGATTTCGCGCTCGGTCTCGGCCACGACGTCAGCGGCCGCTGCTGCGTCGACCTCTAAGCCAAATGTCAGAGATTGCAATTTTTCGCTCGTCGTAGGCCCGGCCGGCTCTTCCTCATTCTCAACCAAGGCCTTCGCGTACATGCGTATCGCAACTGGACTTATGTGCAAATCCATACCGCAGTCCGGTGCGTTTCGGATGTATCGATCGGATGCCGCATGGCCAGGCGTGGTCATCTGCCGCACTCACACGACGCACATGCATGCCCCAGTGCATGGGCTCAAACAGCAGGTGGAAAGCTTGCTTGGTGCATAACATCCTCAGCGTCGACTCCCGAGATGGTGAGAAGCGCATGAAAGCGGCGACAACGCAACAATCTGAACGCTTTTAGGCGTTCGCCTGAATGGGGGTGACAGAAACGGCATCTGGCGGTAAGAGCGAGTCTAGGTGTCGACACCCTCTGTTGCTTCAGCACGGCGGTCCTTGGTCTCGCCGCTCAACACGGCGGCTGCCTGTCCTCCTAGGACCGCATGACCTGTCACCCACTGCACACCACTTGCCCCCAGACGAGGTTTCTTCACCATTGAGTGGTCCCCCCACTGTTCTCCCCTTCCACTC
>VFSW01004008.1_pt1 | contig 22007 bp, 23 predicted proteins | sample 5358111 | NCBI WGS metagenome assembly VFSW01 (sample SAMN11554181, study PRJNA540505) | mine drainage metagenome | isolation source: sediment from site ElyBrook_90M | place: USA: Ely Copper Mine, Vershire, VT | collected 2017 | reverse complement strand
ATCTCTACAACCCCGGCAAGGACGGCATGAACACAATCTTAACCAAGTTCATTTCCGACCATCAGGCCCGCGAGGATGAACGAGACAAAGACCGCGCCCGTAGTGATCGAAAGATGAACCTTCGGTTAGCTGTGCTGGGAATTATTATTGCGTTCCTCACCCTAATTGTAGGATGGCAGACTTGGATTGATACGGTCCATCACGTAAAATCTGGCGATTTGAGTATCCCCGGAATCTCCCATTCAAATCCAGCAGAACCAATTTATGCTCAGCGTCAGACGCAAGAGATTTCCCACTACTAAGGAGAATGTATGTCCACTGTCTACGAACCACCTAAGCCATTTGGCCCCGGAAATCCTCCAGTTAACGCCGAAGAACCAGCACCGCAGCCAGAACCAGAAGACGAAGATGAAAGCGAAGACGAGTAGGTTACCAAAGTTTTTTCTTTCATTATCTATATAGTGCTAAGGTGAAATCGTGAATCAGGCGTCTTACACCATTGAGATGCAACAAAGAATTATCGCAACATTGGCACAAAAGTTATGGCCTGAGCATTGGTGTCATCTGGTAAAAGTCGCTGCAATTATGGTTGCCGAAGAAATGAAGTCGGAAGGAAAAACTCCTGAAGTTCCTTTTGATCTACAACTTACTATCACAGTACACATCCACAACGAAAAGAAATCATAATCGGGCTACGCATGGGACTGATTGTCGGATTTGTGGCTGGGCATCTCTGGGGAAGCCGCAGGATGTGGAATATACTTATGGGGAAGAAGTAGTGAATACGCATCAAATGACGATGGTAGGACTTGTACTTAGCCTAGCGGCGGCGGTCCCTGCTTTCTACACGATGCATACACAATTAGCTTCGGACCATGAGGCAGAGGCACGACGCGCAGCCGAACATCAGAAAACGCTTGATGCAATCAATCAGCGTTTCGCTGTGGATGAAGCGGAGATTGCGGCACTTGCAAGCCAATTGCCAAAGGATAAGAGAGATATTCTCGACGCGATCCGTAAAGCTGAAAATCAATCGCAAGCCCAACAGGCAGCACAGCCAGTTTATTACGACAAAACAATACCGCAAGCGATTGTTAAGCAACAGCAGCCAATAATGCTTGAAGTTCAGCCGAAGAGTGTGGGACGTAAGAAAGGTGAACAATGAACAGTTTTTGGCACCAAGTCGGAGTTCTGATTATTCAACACTTGACGGCGGCAGGATTTGGTGGTGGAGTGTTGATTGTTGCGATTATTTCTTCTTTACCACCAAATCGCCCTCGCACTCTGGATGACTGGTGGCATTTCATGCGCGAGTCATTACAGACAGCAATTCCTGCGGCACGTCACCCACAGTCTCCGCAGTCCCCTACACAGCCGGTGGACCCGGCGCAACAGAAGTAAAGGAGAAACATGAAGCGAATCTTAGCAGCAATCGCTCTGGGAGCAGTACTGATTGCGCCGATGGGATGCAAGAAGCCCTCTGCGGCCAATCCAGTAACACTAGCGCCGGGAGCTTACAACCAAACGGATCAGACGCTCTTTCAGTCCTTGATGGCGGTACAGGCCAGCCTGAACAGCCTAAAGGCAACCCTGGCAAATCCCCAAACGACAGCGCAGACAGTAAACACGTTGAAGCCTTATGTGAATCAAGCAATTACCGACTACAACATTGCGGAAGTTGCGTGGCAGACTTACCATGCCGCTTTGATGACAAACGCAAGCGCTTCTCCTGCTGCGGCACAGGCAGCAATTTCCAAGGTGCAGACGGATCTGCAAAACACACCGAAGGTGACTCCATGACAACATTTGCGCTGATTCAGTTGATTTTTGGCATTGTTGAACCTGCGCTGGCGGCATCAGGCGTAATTCCTGTTCAATATGCTCCGCTCGCGCAAGGAATTCTTGCTGCGATTAACGCGATCAAGACAGAGTTATCGAACTCGAACGGAACACTAACCGTGAACGCTGTTACGTTGATGACGGCTATTTCGTCTGGTTTGCAAGCACTTCAGGTAGCTGGTGCTCTTCCCGCATCATGGTCTGGAGTAGCGGTTGCGCTAGCAGATGCTGCGACGGCAGGAACTGCGGCTTACGAGCAGAGTGGACAGAAGGTTGACCCGAACCAGTTGCAACCCATCAGTCCAGCTTAATGTACCTTCCGCAGGGAGCCGCTGCTGAACGGGTGACGGCTCCCACTTTTTTCTTATGGACCTCGGAACGCAAATCACGATCCTCGCTGTAGTCCTGCTGGCGTGCGTGCGCGCTGTTGCATGGATGGTCGAGAAGGTGCGCGATTGGGAGTGGTTTGAGTGACACGATGGGTAGCCAACATGCTTGGAATCGCCTTAATCGCTCGGTGCGGCCTCGCGGCATGGGGCGGTTTTGCGTTGAATCGTCATCTGATCATCGCTATCGACCAATGGGGAACAGCCGCACCAGACTTAAAGCCGACACTGGACAGGACAAACGCGACGCTGGACCTCGTAGACCGTCCGTGCGTGTCAGTAGACAAGAACGGACATTTGCTGCCCGATGGCCCAATGTGCCAATTTACCCAGTTCCTCCACGCCTTGCGCAAGATCACCACCGCGTCTGGCAAGCAGGTCCAGCAGACAGGCGAATTGATCACGGCCACGGCGAACAACATGAACACGGTGGGCGATTCGGTCAAGCAAGTAGCTGAGCACCTCAACAAAACCGCTGACGCCGCGACAGGGACGCTCACGGAGGCCACGGCGACCATTAGTGAGGGGAAACGTACCATTGCAGCAGCCCAGCCGCTCCTTGAGGCGTATACGAAGAGCGGCAACGATCTGGATGCGCTTATCAGCGAAAACCGTGCGCCCATCCATGGCATTCTGGTTCATGGCGAGAGCATGAGCGTGAGTGCGGATGGGATGCTGGTGGACGCGCAGTGGAAGACGCACCAGCTTCTGCATCCCGACAAGGTTAAACTTGGATTCTGGGGAGCAACATGGAGCTTTGCCAAGTACGTTCACCAGTTTGAGCCACCGCTATTCTAGGAGCGAATATGGCAAAATTGAGTTCCAAATTGCGGTCATTAGAGGGCGGACAAGTCGCTTTCTGGTGTCCTGCGTGCGACGATCCTCATGCGATAACAGTTAATCAGCCTGGAAGCTGGACGTGGGATGGAAATGTAGATGCGCCTACATTCTCTCCTAGTCTGCTATTGCGGAGCGGTCACTATGTCCCCGGACATAATGGTCTATCTTGCTGGTGTACTTACAACAAAGAGCATCCTAATGCGCCAGCACCTTTTGTATGTTCAATTTGCCATAGTTTTGTTCGCAACGGTATGATTCAGTTCCTTGGAGACTGCACTCATAAGTTAGCTGGTCAGACCGTAGAAATACCTGACTGGGATTGAGTACAAATATTACTACATCATGCTACTAGGAGGATCATGAACAACACAGGCGTAACACCCATAACAGAAGCGCAGATGGAACAAGCAGAAGCCCACGCACTGAAGGAAGGCTACCTATACCGTCTTGTCAAAGGACTGGACGAGTTTGGGAATGTCCTCACAGGCGGTAATCTTGGACAGTCTATTTCCTCGCGCATTGGCCTTGACGCTGCTAAAGGCGATAGAGGAGCAATTCTATTGGCTAAGGCGCTAGACGTGACGTTCAGTCTAAATCATCCGGTCAAAGCGGAAGCAGCGGATCTGGCGCAGGCAGAGAAAGTAGTTGTGGCTGAGGAAGCATCGCCGGACTTGCCGAAGGAGTGAGCATGACTATTGCAGACCAGATTTTGATTGCTATTACCATTTGGCGCGAGAACCGTGGTGGAGGCTATGCGGGTATGCAGTCTGTCGCCAACGTGATCCTGAATCGCGCCAGCCATCGAGGAACGAGCGCCTATGAAGAATGCGTGCGACCGTGGCAGTTCTCCAGCATGACGGCCAAAGGCGATCCACAACTCATCCTATGGCCCTCTCCGTCCGACACCGCTTGGCAGACCGCGCAAGGCATAGCACAGGCAGCAGCAGACGGCACCCTTCCCGACATTACCGGAGGAGCCACAAGCTATTACGCTCTGACGATGACTACGCCTCCATCATGGGCGGCAAGCATGACGCACACTGTAACGATTGAAGGACAGACGTTCTTTAAGTAAATCCGGGAGAATCATAAGGAATACAAGGAGATAACATGCCGTTAAAGCCCGGAAAGTCGAAGAAAGTGGTCGAGGAAAATTTTGACGAATTTCGCCACGGACCTACGTTTCAAAAAACGATGAGAAAGTACGGAAAGAAAGTGGCAGTAAAACAAATGCAAGCCGCTGTTCTTTCAAAGAAGAGAGAATCGTCGAAAAAGAAGACTGCGAAGAAGCGGGTAGCAACAAAAAGCTAGACATTTCTACTGGATTGGTGAGAGAGTAGACGAAGCAACCTTACGGGAGAGGAAGACGGCAAATCTCTGTCCTTGCGCGACACGAGGACCGAAGGGAGCCGTAGATGGCGAAGAAATCCAAGAAAAAGGTTGACAAGTGGATTCAGGGAACGGAGAGCAAAGAAGGAGCTATTCGTCATCCTGGAGCATTAAAGAGGGCTGCTGCTCAGCACGGTCGCAGTACTCTCCAAGAGGCAAAAGCGGAAATCCACAGTCCAAATAAGCGCATTGCTTCGCGTGGCCGCTTAGGACTTCGCCTTATGGGTGCCGCAAAGCACGGCAATATCCGCAAAAAGAAGCACCATACAAAGCGCATGACGGGCAAAGGATGAACGAGATCGCAGCAGGGAATCTCGAATCGGTAAGGAAAGTCGATGGCCGCAGGAAAGTTGCTTGCATAAATGGACCTAAGCGTTTGCAACTGAGAGTTAAACGCAATACCGGGAGAGGAAAAACTACACAAAGGAAGGCAATACATGGCAAAGCGTAAGTCAAACAAAGGTGCTACTCCTTCGATGCAACCTCCGTCTATGCCTGAGCGCAAGAGCGTAGAGACAGAGAAGGCAGAAAATGGATTTATAGTACGTGTAACCCATGAGGGAAAAAAGGGATATCAGTGCAAGAAGTTCGTCGCTTTTAGCCAACCAGAAGCGCAGAGAATTTCTGGAATTGCTCTTATGGGTGGAGGAAAGAAAGGCAGCGGCAAAAAGAAGGCAAGCAAGACTAAGGTGTATGCCTCGAAGAAAGTGTAAGATTCCTTTATGCCCTATGGAACTTACACATGGCTTTCCCTCGCGACCGCTATCTCTCAACTAGCGCAGCGCCTCAATGACACGTCCAATGTGTTTTGGAGCCAAGCGGAGCTTCAGGTTTACATCGCGCAGGCGTTGCGTCAGTATAACGTACTTACATATAACTGGCGAACTGACTTCCAATACAACTCAACATCTTTATGGAACTCGCTAGGATCACTGTCAGGGTCACCGCGTATCAGGAGTCTGTATGACACCTACTGCTATACAGAGATGCAGTACATGTTATTGGAACCTCCTACTGGTCAGACGTGGACGGGAACCATTCAATTCCAGATAACTGATTTCTCTCAGGCGCTTCAGCATCGTCGTGATGAGATGCTTCAAATATCCAACTGTAACCAGACTCTTCTCACCAACATTGCCTATACGCCGGGGACGATACGGACTCTCTTACCTGACACAGTAATAGATGTAGAACGAGTACGTTATCTTCCTATTCAGGCAACGACAACTGGATCTGCCTTATCTGGAGCGTCATCGATCACAGTAGGTTCTACTTCGGGGATTACTGTAAACCAGCTTGTGACGGGAACAGGAATAGCCTATCCAACATCAGTATCCTCTGTTGGAACAAATTCAATCACAATCTCGCAACCAGCAACAGGAGCAGTGTCAGGAAACTTACAGTTCTATTCACCTACGACTCTTTATCGCGATGACACAGTGGCACAGGAGTTTTACGAAGCTCCTCTCTACCAACTGGAACCCGGACCTCCATCTACGTTCTCGCTTTCTTCAGAACCCCCTTTAGCATGGAATGTCGATGTTCCCCCCAACCAGCCGGGAGTTTATGAAGCAATTGCGTTACAATCCGGCGCTCCATTTAATCCTCCTACTCCTACTCTGCTAGGAATCCCTGATGATTTCGCTTGGGTACTTGAATATGGAGCATTGGCTGACTTGCTGGGCAGGGAATCTGAAGCAACAGACAGGGAAAGAGCCGCGTATTGCCTGAAGCGCTACCAAGATGGCATACAATTGATGCTCAAGACGCCTTGGATCGAACTGGCAAAGGTTGATCAACAAGCTGTGAGCATAGACTCGATTTATGCTGCAGACCGATTCGATCCTGAGTGGGACTCGAATCCTACTGGATTTGGTCCGGTGGTTATAGCTGGGGGAATGGATTGGGTTGCTGCTCCGGTAGGACATGGAATAGGTCTTACTGTTCTCGGGAATGCTCCAATCCTCGATAGCACAAATACATATCTACAGGTTTCCAGAAGTGATTGGGACGCGGTAATTTTGATGGCACAATCGAGGTGTCTATTTAAATTAGGTGGACAAGAGTGGAAGGATGGCCTAGAATTAGAGAAAGAAGCAATCCTGTTTTGTGCTGCGGAAAATAGTCGCCTGCGTTCTCTTGGGGCTTTCTCAGATGTATTAGACCAACGTGGGCTCCAGCAGGAACGAGATATGAATCGCTTCAACTCAAGGCAAGGACGAAATTGAAAATGAAGGCAATATACCCTATCCGTAAGCGAGACAGAACAATATATAGAAGCACGAAATTGATCGATTTGACAGGAATGAAGTTCGGACGCCTCACTGTCTTAAAAAGATCGTCACGTCAAGGAAGAGTTATTTGGTGGGAATGTGTATGCGAATGTGGAGTGTGGAAAGAAGTTAGAGGTTTTAATCTGCGCAACGGCAGCACCAAAAGCTGCGGGTGCCTAAACTGGGATATCATCCACGGTATTGAACATGGCATGACTGGTACTCCAGAATACATATGTTGGTCTGGTATAAAGCGTAGATGTTATAACCCAAAAGATACCCACTGGAAAACCTACGGCGGCAGAGGAATTAGTGTTTGTGAGCGATGGGTAAACAGTTTCGAGAACTTCTATGCTGACATGGGTCCGCGCCCAGATGGATACACAATAGAACGCGTAGACGTAAATGGAAACTACGAACCAAGCAATTGTAAATGGATTCCAGCAAGGGATCAGCACTGCAATAAAACAAACACCAGAAGAATAACAGCATTTGGGAGAGAGCAAATTTTTGCAGATTGGGCTAGAGAACTAAAAATTACCCCAGCACATCTTCATTATCATCTGAAACGAAAGACGTTGGAAGAAATTATTAATGAGCGCAGTAACCCGGTAACAAAAACGTGCGAATTTTGTGGGGAGGCATTTTCGACAATTAAGAAAGAGCAGCGTTTTTGTAATGACTCATGTGGTTCAAAGGCGCACGATAAAAGAAAGAGTGAAAAAAAACGCGAAGACGATGCCATGATGTTTTTGGTTAGCAAGGAAGAAGGAAAAGAAAAACGTTACGCTAGATTAAAGAAACGATCAGGGAATGAGTTTAAGTGGATCGAAAGTCGCATGTGGGCTTCCAAATTTTCTAAGGAGGATGCAGAAAAAATTGCAAGGCAAATGGGAGATGGCGCGATTACAGAGTCGCGTGGTGTATTCATTAGGGAAAAAGAGTATGCAAATATGCCTCTTGAGAAGAACGGGAACGGGAAACTAGTCGCCCGATGGAGATGTGGAATAAAGGTGCAATTAGACTTGTTTGAGATGCTAACCGCGTGACTACTCAAGAAAGGGGCACGATGAAAGTAGAACTTAACGAGTATCAATGCTGGAAATGCGGCGCTGTAAGGCACGGATGCAAAATTCCACTTGGATGGTATCAAGTACCAGACAACATTTCTGTCTATCTTTGTCCTTCCTGCAGTAAGAGAGAGACCAGATTGATGTAGAATAAGGCATTATCTCACAAGGTCCGGGAGCCGCGTGAGCCGCGAGGATTACTGTGGCTAACGGCTTAAATTTCCATGGTCTAGATCTAGTCTCACCCGTGAATAGATTGGAACCGGGGCGTGTCTCGATAGCGCAGAATATCCGGAGTTACGTCAAGGGCGGAATCACCTTTCGTAATCTTTTGACGAATGCGATCCTGACGTTAGCTTCAGCCGTACATACAATTTGCAGATTAAATGACACGACTCCCAACGGACCCGCATCTGGATATGTCTATATCAATGGCGCGGGAACAGTCCTCTATGCCGGTTCCACGTCCGTAGGAACTGGATTCAGCGGTAACCCCCTTTCTCTTATTCCTTTTCGCCCGAATGCATCGGTACAGCCTTGGTGCTATGTTGGAGACAGTGCCGCACAAGGATCAGTAACGCTCTCTACGAAATATTTAATCAATGGGAACCCAGTCAACTTCGTCACAAATGGAATGGTTAAGGTTCGGAGTGACGGAACTGCATATAAAGCTGGTATCAAAGAGCCACAGACTGCTCCGGTGGTTTCTACTCAGAACTCCAATATAGTTCACACAGGAACTCTGGAAGCGACAGCAATTCCATGGACGAACTATAACGGAGCGAATAGCAGTTATGACTATGGAGAAGCAAACGGGTATCCTAATCCCGGCCCTACTCCGCCGATAGATGGAACTGCTCCGTTCGTAGTGAACTGTGCAAATGCTTCGACCATCACGATCACATCAATTACTGGAACAGCGACGATCAATGGAAATTCGTCTGCGACTCCTACTACATCTTCGTCTGCGTGGGTAGTTCCAGCAAATCCCGGATTCCCCGGACAGTTTATTCAGATTGCCGGTTCAGGAAGCACTCCAACATCTGCAACAACGGTAATTGGAGCGTTTACAGACGGAAGTGGAAATGTAGTAGCGAAGGGAGTTGCCCCACTTTATGTTCCAAGCGTTGTAGATGTTGGTGCGGCATTTTCTGGAAGCACGACAATTCAAGTTCCCTATGGCGCACAGGCATTTCAGATTGGCATTAACTCGACTGGAGATACATTCAATTCAAACTCAGGGTCGTTTGCAATCACTGTAACAGTTACCACAAACGCTCTGCCATCAGTAACATCAATTCTTGGATCAATGTCTCTTTATTATTGGGGGGATTCTCCAAACTCTGGTCCAGTATCCGCGTATATCTGGAAGAATCCTAGCGATCCAAGTGGTTCTGGTCCGACGAGAAGCACATCCAATGCGGACGGAAACACTTCAGGAAACTCGTTTATATTTGACGCCACATTTGCAGCGGGTCTTCCGGGTCTTCCGGGAACCGGATCACCATCCGTCCCAATGCAGTGGACCGTGCTAGACCCTGACAGTATCGCGGTAGGATCAAATGCTGTATTTGCTGCGCCAATTACGACTACCTATCCAAATAACACTCTTTACGATAACTTCAATTTTTGCCTTTCTGGGAATATCTATTTCCCAGCTTCGGGGCATTACACGTTTAATATAACGAACCACGATGACATGATTTGGGGAATAGGAGGAGGCGTAAGTCTAGTATCAGCAACATCGACATTCACAGGATCACCAACCACTCCTGCGTTATCGACTGAAGGACAAACAATTACTGTAGTTGGAGGATACCCACTACTTCCTCGCGGACCATATACAAGTGGCGAAGGAGGAAAGTACGCAACTGCAAGCGTCATTGTTAATGTCCCTGCGGCTGGAATCTATCCTATTGAAGTAGATTATGACTACTGGTACCACTCAGGAAGAATCCTATTGATCGATGCTTCTCCCACACCGGGAGGAACGCCAACGATTATTCCGCCTCTCCCAGCAAGCATAAAACAGCAGGTTCAATACAGATATGTATATCGGAGTTCTGCGACAGGTGCCGTATCGAATCCATCGCCTGAGTCTGTAGCTGAAACCGTACCAGTGAGCGCGAACACGGTTACCTCTGTGTGGTCAAATGATCCACAAGTAGATGTTGTTGATTATTACCGCATTGATTCTGTTGTCGCCAGCTTTACCTATGTCGCAACAGGGCCAAATGACAATGCTGGGTCAGGAACAAATACGTCTATCTCAGACTCGCTTTTAGATACTGAACTTGGATCTCAATTGCTCAATTACGATAACTATGAACCTTTTCCTTCAATTGATCTCCCACAGAAGGGAGTGTGCAATGTATCGGGAGGAGTTATCACATGGATATCAGGTGGAGCAATTGGAGGAACCGCTACAGGGTTTAACACGAGATGGCTTGCTGGAACTACAATTCTGATTGGGTATCCGACCTCGCTTGCCTACATATTTATCGCTCGTCGTACTTCGACGACGCAGATAACAATTCACGGAGTACCTGATGGATCGAAACTAACCTATGAGATTCCAGAACCTATTTTAGCGAATCAGCCGTTGCCTTATTTATTTGGCCCTACCGACAACATTAACTACACTTTTGGAGTGGGTGATCCTCTGAGGCCGGGAACACTCTACTGGTGCCAAGGGTCAAATCTGGATTCAGCGCCGGATACAAACCAGTTTGACGTAACTGATCCGGGAGAACCTCTCGTCAATGGAGCAATGTCGGCAGGACGTGGAGTATTGTTCTCCATCAAGCGGGCATGGGTCATCATGCCAAACTTTTTTAACGCTTATGCCACGGTTACGGGAACGGTAGGAGCTACGTGGACGCTGCAAGACACGTCAATCAATCGCGGGTTGTTCATTCCGCGTTGCGTGGCAGTCGAAGGAGGAGGCAATATATTCTTCCGTGTAGACGATGGTATCCATGTATCGCCGGGAGGAGGAGCATCAAAATCTATCACGGATGATGATCTGTACCCGCTGTTTCCTCACGAAAACGAGGATGGAGGTACGAGCGTTCCGGAACCTGTAACTAGAAATGGAGTAACGTTCTATCCTCCGGACGATTCCCAACCACAGAAACAGCAGTTCTCTATCGTCAACGGATATCTATACTATGATTATGTGGATACTACGAGTATTCCAAGGACGTTAGTCTTTGATCTTCAGGCGATGGGATGGATTTGGGACGTTACGACGCCTCCTGCTACGGTTCATGCTTCAAATGAAGGACTAAGCCAGCAAGGAGTCTTGGTTGGTTGCAATGATGGAACTATTCGGCAAATGGCAAGCAAGGGAACAGAGGTTGTAACAGGAATTGTTCAATACCCTGCGATTGGAGGAAAAGGTTTTGTTCATTGCGGAATGATGGAATTGGAATTTTCTTCAACCTCTAAGATAACCCTGAACTGCTACGCAGTAGACGAAGGGAATGTAAGCTATTGACCATCTACTATAACACTCCCGAACACAAGTGGACAACTGACAAAGTATTTCCTTCGTCCTAGCCCAAACAAATGGAAGCTGTTGGTATCTCAGTTTTCATCGACAACCAGCTTTGTACTTAACTTTCAAGGATGCGTATTTTATTGTCGGTCATGGGGTTCTACTGAACCTTATGTACCCGTACAACCATTTGCAGGAACTGGAGGTGGGGGATGAGGACAAAGAAAGTAACTGTAACAGACAGACGTTGCACCAGATGTGGGGCGATTGGATTAGTGCCATTTCCTAATCAGCTTTGCCCATCATGTACAAAGTGGAAGGAAAAGAATAAATGAGCACCAATAACCTACCGAGTTTGCGTTACCCTTTCGAAGCGGAGATTGCTCATCTTCCGGACGGGGTACAGCAAGCTCATAGGTTTCAATTCAACGGACTACTTGATCTCAACCAAGCAGTATCCGCGTTAAATACGAAAATAGAAGGATTAAAAACAACTGTAGCTTCGACAACTACGAATACAAATACCTCCAGCCAAACGATTATTAACACTGGAAGCACGATAGGGTTCATCAACGATCAGACGGCGTTAACAACCTATACGACACAGCAGTCTGACTATGGAAACTTTATCCTTTTAGGAGACACTTCTCCTATTGCCGTAACATTGAGCAGCGCAGGATCGAACCCCGGAATTCAGCTTCCATGGTTCTGTTACCTAATCAACCTGAATTCAGGTTTGGTCACCGTTACTCCTTCTGCGGGAACAATATCCTATCCGAATAATCTAAGCGCAACTTCCATGCCAATTCCTCAGAACTTTGGCGCGGAGATTGCCTATGATGGGACGAATTTTTACGCACTTCTATTTCCCGTTCCTCCGCAAAATACTCCAGCGATTCCGCACGAATGGATCAATAGCTACAATTCAAGTACAGGAGTATTTACACAGACACAGCCAAAGGCGACTGACATTCTGAATCCGTATACGGCGGTATCTGCAACCTATGCCGTACTGACAACCGACTACCAGATCGAATGCACGGCCAACTCGTTCACGGTGACGTTGCCGACCGCCGTAGGAGTAACTGGACAAATTTACTCCATCAAAAACAGCGGTACTGGAACGATCACGGTAGCAACAACGTCGTCGCAGACAATTGACGGGCAACTCACGCAGACACTCACCCAGTACGACAACCTGATGGTGATGTCGAATGGAGCAAACTGGATTATCTTGTAGGTGAAAAATGAGTTATTGGAAGCAGATACAAGTCGTAGATCAGACCGGAAACCTGACGGAGGTTACGCCGTATGGAGAAGTTCATTCGGTTGAGCCTGTCCGCATTGCCGGAGGAGTGTTTAACGACAACACGTTGAACGCCAACTTCTTTACCGCGACCAACACCAATGGCGGAACAAGCACAGTAACCAACACGCTGTTATCGCTTGCCACGAACACGACAGCGAACGGAGCCACGCAGGTCTATACGGCTCAAATTGCCCGCTTCGTAGGAGGGTCCAGCAACCGTTTCTACGGGCGCATCCTAACCGGCGATACAGGAACGGCGAATAACACGCGCAGATGGGGTTTGATGGCTCCCGGTGGCACAGATGGGGTGTACTTCAAGCTGTCCGGGACAACGTTATCGGTGAACACGAGGAAGGGCGGCACAGAGTCCTCTGTGACTATCACGCCCTCGATTACCCTGACTAACCTGAACCTGTACGAAATTGACTACAACTCAGGAACCATCTACTTCATCATCGACGGAACAGTAGTCTATACTTTAAATGCTTTAGTCACCTACACAAACAACATCCAGTTTACGGCCTTTATCGACAACACAAATGCCGCAGGATCAACGACAAACGTAACGATTTCTGCTGTAAATCTAAGCGTGTATCGTCTCGGTAGCCTGATTACGCAACCCATCTATGGGCGCATCACGACAGCGGCAACGACTACGTTCAAGCTGGGACCGGGGCTGCTCCATCGGATCACGTTGAACAATCCTACGGGAACACTGATTACGATTTACGACAACACGGCAGGATCAGGAACGACGATAGCTGTCATCAATACGCCTGCTCAGGCCAATCCCGTCACGCTCGAATATGGCACACAGTTCTCTAATGGGCTGACGGTAGTCTCCACAGGAACTTGGGACGCAACCATTATTTTTGAATAGATAAAGCTATTGTGTTCAAGGTATTTGAGAGTACAATGGTGAGGTTGAGGGTGGCCGTCCGGGAGCGGGCAATCTCTGCGCGAATGTTCATCGTTCGAAGGAGCAGAAATATGTCCTTTTTCGGGAGTCTTTTTGGTGGCAGTAATCCTACGCTATCATCTGACATAAAGAAGACTGGCGCTGTAGGATCATTTGCGACGGGTCTTGGCGAATCTAATCTTACTAAATCCTCTAAATTTTGGTATGACATTCTCAGCGGCGACGCTACCAAGCAAATGCAGGCACTGGCTCCGGAGATATCTTCAGCTAAGACCCGTACCGCACAAGACGTGAAGACGAACGCGATCTTCGGCACACGAGGCGGTGGAACGGCTGCTGCTAACGCTGCTGCGAAGGATAAACTGCATTCTGATATTACCGACATGATTGGACGTTTGACAGGTACTGCGGCTGGATCTTTACAGAGTTCAGGAGGAAGTTTACTGAACACTGGGCTTGGGGCTTTCGGGCAAGAAGCGCAGCTTTCTCAGCAACAGATGGAGAATTGGGCTAATTCTATCGCTGGTAGAGGTATTACAGGAGGCATCGCAGCCGCAGAAACGATGGGGCTTGGCGCGGCTGGCGGAGCAATGGCTCAAAGTGGAGCAGGGGCTGGCGCAAATACGGCACTATTGGCCGGTTTGGGATAGGGTTTAATTATGGCTTCTGGTAGCGCATGGAATGCTGGATGGAATTTAGGTGCCGGTTATGCACAAGATCGACTTGTGCATAAACAAGCAAAATCCGACATGGAGTTTCAAAATCACGTCAACGACCTTCTGAACAAGAGGGATTCACTTGCTGCGCAAGCAAAGGACTTTGGTGAAGGGACGCCTGAGTACGACGCTGCTTTAGATAATCTACGCCAAGTCAATACGGCACTACGGGAAGCCTATCATCCTGACAAAAACCCTGGAATGATCGAAAAGTTTGGTCATCTGGTCACAGATCGTTTAGGTATAACTAAACCAAAAGAGAGAATTGAACAGGAAGCGGCAAAAAGGAATGCGGCGCTTACTGGAGATGAGAAACAGGCACGTTTAGATATTTCTGCTGCGCCACTGTCGCCTGAGGAACAGGCAGGAGTTAAGTCGCAAGTAACATTGGAGGAAATCCAATCTGCCTTAAACAACTATAAGAAGTTGAACCCACAAGCGACTCCAGAGCAGTTGGCATCTTTCCGGGATGATCTTATCCAAAAGGCGTATGGAACCACAACACGCGGAAACTGGTCAATCATTAAGGGTACGATGAACGGTAAGCCTGTAACGTTGTTAATGGATAAGTATACCCGTAGGATCACGTACCAAAACCGAGAAGATGTTCCGAAGGAATTTCTGGATACATTTGTTCCCGAAGTAAAGACAAGTGAAATAGACAGAGAACGGTCTGAGTACGATAAAGCAGTTAAGAACGGATACCAAGGTACATTCCTTCAATGGCAACATCAACAGAGGCAGGGTTCTGGATACAAGTTTGATAATTCAACAGGGCAAATAATTGGACCAGATGGGAAACGGTATACAGATGGAGACCCGTCAAATCCTCCTGAAGTAGCTTCAGTATTTCGGGCATCCGATCAATTTTTAGCAAAAAAACAAGCGTTCCAACTACGTATGGCAGCTATGCGAGCAGCGCAGCGCAACCTTACGAGACCACTATCTGTATTCGATACTGCTAAAGGTAATGCTCCTACTTATGCTACTTATGCTGATATGCTAAAAAATCCGGGGAGGTATCTTCCAGCAGGTCCAGCAGCAAAGGCTCTTACTCAAGAAAACCTTATGGAAGATCTTACAGGCGTATCGGCTATACTTCGCCAAGATATCAACAATATGCAGTCTGATTTTCCAGAGAGCATGAAGGCTAAAATCGCTATAGCTACACAAGCGGAAGATCCTAGCGGTGCGCTTAGTGCGCTTGTCGCATCTGGGGCACTCGGATCATTATCGGACGATCAATATAAGGTGTATGTTGACCTCCAGCAATTAGCAGAGAATGCAATGGCAATGCGTAGTGTGTTAGGGGCAGGACAAGGATCAGATCAGGTACGTAGTGCAATTCGGGCTACTCTACCTTCGCTGTTAAGCCCAAACAAAAAAGACGCTCTCGTTCAATTGGATGCATACGACAAGACGATTGCGCGCCTACGCCGTGGTGTTCCAAGCGTTCCGCTACGTACCGATATTAACGTTGAAGGCCCAAATGCTGCCGCACCAACACAGCCCAGTTTAAAGAAGAAAGTGTCGATCAAAAAAGCTCGGACACTCCCACAATTTAAGAATATGACGGATGAGCAGATCGGGACTTTGATTGAATCTCGTGGTTATCAGGCGGTACCATAATGGCTACTCCGAAGCATAAAGTGAGCGATCCGTTCGCTTCGATTGCCGAACCAGTCTCCGCGTCCGATCCCTTCGCTTCGATTGCGGAACCAGTAGAGCGTGCTCCTTCTCCTTTCGCCGTAGGAAAAGAGAATAAAGAAGGCATATACCAGATGCAGTCTCCAGGGGGAGAACTGATCAAGGTACCTTATTCCAAGGTTATGCAAGCATCTAAAGAAGGGTACAAGATTTCTCCTGATGATCGCTTAAGGTATGGGAAGGATAAACTCTGGGAACTCCGTGGATATAAGGGTAGCCGTGACATCGGTCAATCTATCGTAAGTACGATACAAGAAAACAAAGAATTCAACCCTGATACGGACTTGCCTGAGTCCTACCATACGGTTGAAGCGGAAACACCGTGGTATAAACCAAGTTTGAAACAGGTAGAGAGAAAGGCTCTTGACTTACTTCCTACGGCTGGTGGGGTCGCGGGAGGAATCATAGGAGGCGGTGGGGGACTCGAAACAGGTCCGGGCGCGATTGCTACGGGAACGGCTGGTGCGGCTGCTGGAGGTGGGGCAGCGGAGGCTGTACGACAAGAAGCTATGGAACAGTTATTTCCTTTTGAGCATAGAATGACGCCAAAGGAGTCGGCAGAGAGCATAGGCATACAAGCTGGACTGCAAGGATTAAGTGAATTAACTGGAAGAACAGTAACGAAAGGTTTAAGTTTCCCGCAGAAATACCTAGAACAAACAGCGCTAGGTTCTAAGGCTGCTGGTATAAGTTTATACCCCTCAGAAGCCGCAGGCAAGTCTCCGAGTATTATCGAGAAGACACTTAAGGGATCAGTTTTTACGAGCGGGATGATGGAAGATTTCAGAGCTACGCAGAATAAGGAAACTCAAGCGGCAGTATCTGACTTAGCAAATACGATTGATAACTTCAAAGGTTCTTCAGAAGACTTAGGAAAGGTAGTAAAAAACGGGATTAAAGAACATCAGCAACAGTTCCGCGTCGTTCAGAGCAAACTCTACCATGATATAGATAATGTGGTAGGAAAACGGGTAATCAAAGTACCTGTATATGCTCAGGTAGCTACCAAAGTGCTGGACCCTTCAGGAAATCCAGTGATGAAGACGATACAAACTGGAACTGAAGATCGAATTGTTGACAACGTGATGCCTTCATTGAAGGGTCATTATGACAAGAACGGAAATTACGTAGAAGGACTAAAGGATTTTGCCAAAAAGGAACTTGACCTGTTGGATCAAGAGGAAAAAATATTCTCTCCATCCCTCTTGAAAAAGTCTAGAAGGATGCTCCAGACAATTCTAAAGGCTCCCGATAATATTAATTTCGAGGCCATAGCGAACGCGCGGTCAGATTCACTCAGGATCGCACGAAAACTCGATAAGGCAATGTCAGACAAAGAGTCTGGCTTTGCTAAGCGCATGGCACAACTGTTCGATGAATCAATGATGGATGCTGCAGAAAAAAGCGGTATACCTTCGCTTCCAGAAATGATTAGAAATGCGAATAAGATAACTTCCGAAGAGCATCAAAAGTTTGAACAAGCGCTTGTGAAGACAATAGTTAAAACAAAGAAGCCTGATGCTATTGCATCATTGCTAACGGGAGATATTGGGAATCAGGAAGCGAGAGACTTATTTGCAATACTTCCGGTAAATATTCACGCTCCCGTTCAGAGAGAAGTAATCCTCGACAAGATGCGAGAGGCTACTGATCCTCTTTCTAGGAAATTTAATGAGCGCGAATTTGCAAAGTCAATTGCGGAGATGGGTGACGAAAGAGGAAAGATCATCTTTGGCAGTAATTGGGATAATGTTAAGAGGATTTCTTCTATATTGGAGAGAATTAACGGTCCAATGGGCATGTCTGGATCGGCGGCATCGTTACAGAATGCTGGAATCATTAAAGGATTTTTAGGAGGATCGGGACTATTTGCTGGTATTGGTGCTGCTGCGGCTGGACATCCTCTAGTAGGTGCTGGAATTGCCGGGGCAGAGCTTGCTAGTGTTTTAGGCTATGCAGTTACATATCGTTCTCTTGCAAAGGCTATAACGGAGCCTGAATCTGCAATGAAGATCATAAAAGCGCTACAAATTGCTGCGAGATCGAATCCGTATATCCTTTCAGGAACACTCAATGTTGCGGTCGATCCAGACAAGAGTTTGACTTCTGTAAAAAATAAGGCAACGCAGATAAAAGAAAAAGTTCAGAGTCTTTCTCCTCAAACTCCTGTTCCTACTGGTGTCACACACACGTATAATCCTGTAACCCAGTCAATTGTTCCGGTCCAATAATGGAAGATTCAAAGCACAAGATCGTCAAAGTTGGTGATGATGTCATCGCTTTCCCTGGCGATATGGAAGACGCGCATGTTGCCAAATTGATTAGTTCCTTCCGCGATAAGAAAAAGAATCTAGAGCAACCTGTAACCGAACAGTCTGAGCACGCGCGTCAATTAAGCCCAGCTAAGCCATTGAGCACAGCTATTCCTGCGGTCCCAGAATGGGCAAAGACGCCACTACCTGTATACGCGGAAAAGATTAACGAGAAGTTTAACCGGATGCTTGGCCTTCCAGCGGTAGATCCGATAACACAACAGCAGCGCAAGGCTGTAGCGGCATTTGACAAGTCCTATCCCATTACGGGTGGAATCATGCAAGGTGTGAGCAACTTTGGTCAAGGAATGCTTACGCCTGCCAATATCGCTCTCATGCTGACGGCTCCGCAATCTAAGTTACTGTCTGCCTATTTCGCGGTACAGGCGGCAAAAGGATCGTATCAAAGCGCCAAAGCAGCGGAAAAGGCATTCAAAGAAGGAAAGAATAAAGAGGCCGCACAGTACGCTACGGAATCTCTCTTAGGGCTAGGAGTAGCGGGTGTAGCTGGGGCACATGCCGTCAAGGGCACAGCGGTTGATCCTAGCGCATTACAGGAGCCTACAGGCCCTAAGACAATCGAAGGTGAGGGAAAGCCTACCCCATACATTCCGCCGTTTCTAAAGCCGTCTGGAGGGGCGGGAATCGTGCCTGTAGACGTAAGACGAAGTGCTCAAGGAACGGCATCACCCTTAGCCCTGCCTGAGATTAAGGCACAGGCGGAATCGCTTAGGACCGCAGTTCCACGGCCAGTATCAGGACAAGTATTACCTCCAGAAAAGACATCGTTGCCTGCTGCGGCAATTGGTAAGAGCGACATTTTAAGAGCAATGGCGGATAAACTTGGGGTACCAGTTGTCGATGCGTCAAAAACAACGACAATTGAAGGGCAGACGAGGCCAATCAACGTTAAGGCAAATTTCCCGCCAGCCAAAGAAGAGAACCAAAAATGGAAAAACGCATCACAGAACGCTGCAATTGCTGGTCAGTTCACACGTCTTGGTATACCGGGTTTCGCTATCGAAGCTCCATATAAATTTGGATTAAGCGAGCAGGGAAACATTGATCCGTATACGGGGGATATACAGATAAGTGCTGCATCCTCAGATCCAGAGCATACTCTTGCGCATGAATTGGCTCACGATATTTACAACAGGCTATCGCCTGAAAATAAAGCGATGGTCGAGGGATATGTAAAAAACTCCGAAGCCTATCGAAACCATGCTGGAGGACTCGAAGAGAGGATTGCCGATCACTTTGCGGACGTTCTTCTAGGACGCGATCAAGCTCCAGTATCGATAAAAAAGGCGTTTCTGGAATCACCTGTTACCACACGCACGGTTACAAAGAAGTTACCGACCGGGACAGAAGAACAAGAACCGCCACGTCCAGCTTATGAAAGATCATGGGAAGAAGTTGCAAGATATGGTGGGGGTAATCTTCGAAAGGGAGATGACATTGAATCTATTGTTAAGACGAGCGGAGATTTCCCCCTTGTTGTAAAGGATATAACGGGAGCAAGGCATATAGCTCCAGCCTCAATCGTGGCTGAAGTGTTGAAGAATCCAGTCGCAGATGGATATGTAGATTCTGTCTTTATGGCAAAGGACCATCTTGCAGAAGATAGTAACAGCAAATTAGCGAATGAGATCGAAACCTACAAGGCTATGGTAGGGGCGCGGCGTTTTCTAGGACGTTCCGGGAAGATCCCAGATGGTCCTCCAATGAGTGATGCTCAAGTTGCAGAGTGGGCCGATAAGCTTAAGACGCTTGAAGCAGAAGCTAAATTGAGAGCATCTGAGGGATACAAATACTCGCCAAGACCGAAAGTAGGGCCTGATTATTTTCACATCACGCAGGGCGGATCTCGTCCTTTGATTCGCGCTCTTGAAACAGCGAAGAATGCTCAGCGACTAGGAAGTAGTACGCGTCCCGCGCTCGCGCCATCGCCCGCAGAAGGGTCAGCACCACAGCAAGTGGAAATGAATCCTGCCGATATCATCGTTTCGCCTGACTATCAGTTCAAGCCAAACGCAGATAAAGAGACAGGTTTAGTGGACCCGCTAACTGGGGAATATGATCCTGAAAGGGCTGGGAAGATTGTTGTTTGGAAAAACCCGAATGACGGGGAAACCTATGTAGTACAAGGATTCCATCGCCTAGATTTAGCGAAAAGATCAGGGATTAAGAGCGTTCCAGTAGAACATCTTCCTCAAGAAGACGTTCCCGATTTGCTTGGCAGACTAAAGATAAGGGAAATAGAAAAGAAGGCTTCCGAACTAAAGCCTACTACTGCCTATCAAGCCATAGATCCGCGTAAAGAAACTCTCGGAGACGCTTCCGAAAATCTGTCGAAGTTTCTTTTCAATGTAGGTAAGCGTCTTGCGATGGAATCTAAGGGACAAGAAATTCTCGACAATATGGAGGAATCTGGAGAACAGCCAAGAGAAGTATCGGACAGTTTTTGGGAGAGTACCTATCCTAAGCTTCCACCCGAAATTCAACGTCGCTTTGAACGTTATGCCAAATCTATTTCTGGATTTGAACCGGGAACCGTAGTAGCGATAGGACCAAATGGAGAAAAAATAGTTGCAAACGATTGGAAGGAGGTAGGGAAGGCACTTGATTTACCCCATAAGGCTGAATATCTAGAAGGTCCAGAAAGAGGACTAGTGGTATATATGAAGGAAGCTCAGAGGAGATTTCCGCCCACACCTGCGCTACAGGAACCTTTGGATGATATCAAACAGAAAGCATATCAACTACAAAAGCAATTTTAGGAATCAGGACTAGGACTTTGACATTTGTTGAGATAGATAAGGGTTACTTCGTCGTTGCCGAAAAGGTAATCGCCGTAAAAGCGATCAACGATAAGAAGTGCTCCTTGTTCCTTGCCGGTCAAAGCGCGATGGAAGGATTTGTTGTGGACAAAGGAGCACGGGAACTGGTAGATGAAATTTGTACGGCGTGGATCGAAGATAATGTTGAAGATGAAGATGACGGAGAGGACGAGTAGAATTACGGAATGAACTCACCTCAACTTCTTACGTCCTATGAACCATGCAACCGCGCCGGAATATGGAATCGCGATTGGCAAAGAATAAAGATTGACCTAGAGGAACTTCTCCAAGAAGGGATTAAAGAAGGGGTCACTACCTCACGTAAGGATATAGGCGACGCGGCTGGAGAGAAGATCATGGAAATCTCTGCGAGCCGCGAGATTGTAAGTAACCAACATGATTTATACAGCCAAGTCATTCATCACGCCAGCATCGCTGACATCTTGAGCACAGCCGTCCGTAAGCCATTAGAGGCTCCGTGGGATATACCTGACCCTGTGAGCCTACCTAACGGCCAAACGTGGCACAGCGGTGCGTATCTTAGCCCAGATGGAACGAAATTACGACGGATTGCCTTAACGTCGAACTGGTCAGACAATAAACACTACTCGTTTGCTCGTAGCTGGTTCTCTTTAGGGGAAGTAGCGGCGTATGAACTTCCAATGCAACAAGTGACGATTATTTTAGGACAAATGAGAAATGGTAAGAGGCATGGATTTTGGAGCCACGGATTACGACACCCTGTCTCAAAGCAACTAAGATTCAGGAAAAAGAGTGACCCAAGTTCTCCGTTCAAGTCTAGTTGGAAGGAGATTTGGAGAGAAGATTACAATGATCTTTCTACTTCCGATTGGCTAAATGCGATGCGCAAGGATGGCGTGCTTAGAGACGTGGCCTTTACCGTAGAT